>Ga0326758_100043_pt1 | contig 64141 bp, 70 predicted proteins | sample GCRJH_S_FD_207221 | JGI IMG/M metagenome (GOLD analysis project Ga0326758, IMG submission 207221) | Hot spring sediment microbial communities from Geyser Creek Basin, Yellowstone National Park, WY, United States - GCR.JH_S | ecosystem: Environmental > Aquatic > Thermal springs > Near-boiling... | reverse complement strand
GCATTAACAATGCATGAAGAATATGGGAACATTGCATATTTCCTCTTGGTAGCTGGAGTAATTTCTGCAATAATTGAAGGTAAGATTTCCTTGAGAACTTCTGCAGTAATTTACTTATCCGCATTAGCTTTTTACTTTAAATTGCCCTTCCTCATACCAGCAATAGTTTCTTTCTCTCCTTTAGTGTCATTGCTGTTTTCTCCTTTTTATCCATATTTTGCGATCATATCAATAAAATATGCAGAGAACTTCAGAAAACTGAAATTCTTAAATTTTATACCTCCAGCTTTATCCTTTATTAATCCTTTTCTCTCATTTTCTTCATTATACGACGTTATTAGGAAGAGAGAAATTTTCCTTTACATTCTATTACCTTTATTTTCTTCTATATATTTTGTTATAGAAGGCGAATATACTCAAGAAGAAATAATATCTATTTCAATAATTTTCCTCTTCATGCTAAATATATTACGTGGCTACTATAAAATGATAATTTCATTTATGGATAAGTATTCTCAGTTTATTATCTCCCTTGCATTGGATTTCATTGCATATAAATTCTTTTTATTCAATTTAGAAATATTCCTAACAATTGTTTTATCGTCTATTGTAATATCCTTACCTAAATTGAAGATAAGTGTTTATCCATTTTTTGCGTCAATCATATCGTTAGTTAATCCTTTCGTCGGTCTTTCTGCAGTACAAAGGCTTTCTTCATTATTTGTATTTATACCTCTCTTCTTTTACATTGAGATGCATTATTCCGTATACTCTGTAGTCTTTTATATTATCGGAGCTTCCCTAGGAATTGTTTTTAGTATAAGAGATTATAACATGGAGAGAAACACAGTATTCGTTATATTTGCGTTATTATTAACTCTAGATGATGTTGTGCTGAGGAATTATATTTATATTGCCTTTAGTCTAGTATCTGCAGTTTTAATATTCTTATTTAGACGTAACCTAAATATTTCGGAAATTTTAGCTTTATATTTTGCATCATTTCCTCTGTCCTTTATTTCTGGGTTTTTCATTCTTCTTAAAGGTAAGCTTAATCTCTGCATAATTTTAGTAACTGAATCTGTAATCTCTGTACTAGTTCTTAAGATAGTTTCGATTACGTCCCCAATTTTAAGCCAGATTTTATGACATGCTTGATGAAGATGTAAAGGAAATTCTAGGAATAATAAATTCTTATCCGCTTGTAATGTACAAAATAGATGCGAACTATATTAATCCTCCTACTTATGAGAGTGACGAGCTTTATAATTTAGCGAAGGAATTAGAAGATTTAGCTTATCCTACTAGGGAAAGCGACTATGCTAAGGTCTACTATAACTTTTTCTGTCCTGTAAAATTGAAAAATTCTATAATAAGATTTGTACCTATAGGTTTAGCTTATCTTAAAAAATACGATATTTATGAAATATTCATAAATACTAGAGGTAAAATACAGATAAGAAGAGGAAATAAAGAGGCTGATAAACTTGTTAAGAATTTATTATTAAGGACAATATCTTTCTCTAAGTTTCAAATTAATAGGGGATTAATAATAACAGCTGATTATATAGATAAGCATTATTTAGAAGGTAAAGTTAAACTGAAGTATGTAAAAGATCCTATAATAACTATTGAAGAAGCTAAGGAAATATTAAGAAAATACAAGGATAATTTAAGTAGGAAAATTGAAGGAGATATAAGTCTAGGAGACTACCTCAGAATAGTTAAAGTAATTTATGAGGCCCTAGGTCTTGACGTTAATGGCGAATTGAAAGAATTATATAGGCGTTACGCTGATGGAAGGGATTGTGGAATGATGGAATTACCTTTAGATGATGCCATAGCGTTTAAGAAATGGCTAAGCGATGAATCCTATTGCGGTGGCCATCCTTTTGAAGTTGTTAGAGGTGGTTTATTTACTTACGGCATTCATTTATATCCTCCAGAAGACGGTAGGTATGTTTTATCTCCAGGGGACTATTATGAGGAGTTTTACAAAGTGGTTAAGGAATTTTTAAGGAGGAAAATTCCTTTCAAGTCTCCTGAGCTGGTAAATGTATTAAAAGTATTGACTGGCTTAGCGGAAGTTAAGGTTAATGAAATAAACGATTTTCCAAAGGCTATCGTTCTTTATGAAGATGTTAGAGATAAGAGGAAAATAAAATGGGAAGAAATAGAGGAGGTCGAGTATAGAAGGGAGAAATTTAAGAAGCTTAATTCTAATTCGTATCAATATTAATTATATATCGCATAGAATAATCTACTATTTATTATAATTAATTATATTTACAATTATGAATAATTAAACTGAAAAAGTTTATCTTTAAAATTTTCTGGTATACAGAAAATACGAATTCTATTTTTCAACAATTTTCCTTACATTTTTATCAAATGGAGGATATATTATGCCTTTTTCAGTTATTATTGCAGTAACATACTTTGGCGGAGTTACATCAAATACTGGATTATAAACCTTAACTCCTTCAGGAGCGATAGGAATCCCTCTAATTGTCCTAACCTCGTCAGGATCTCTTTCCTCTATTTTAACGTCCTCGACTCTACTCTTTAAGTCAAAAGTAGAAATTGGGGCTAAAGCGTAGAACGGAATTCCGAGCTCATGAGCAATTACTGCCTCTTTAAATGTGCCTATTTTGTTAAAAACGTGGCCATCAGATAATATCCTATCTGCCCCTACCATAACGCTATTCACCATTCCTTTATACATAACGAGTCCTACAGCAGTGTCGGCAATTAATGTTACTGGAATACCGTCAGTCATTAATTCATAGACTGTAAGCCTGCTTCCTTGTAGCCAGGGTCTTGTTTCTGGTGCAATTACCGAAACCTTAATTCCAAGCATATGTGCAACCTTAACTGGTGCTAAAGCAGTTCCTAATCCAGTTCCAGTAGCTAAGCCTCCGGCATTACATTGTGTAAGTATCGTATCTCCGTCGTTTATTTTTTCTAAGCCATATATTCCCATCTGCAATTCTGCCTCTAGTTCATCGTCGAAGATCTTTTTAGCGTCTCTTTTTAGGAGTAGTATTAACTCATTAACGCTTTTTGCTTCACCTTGTTCTACGTATTTCTTTGCGTTGTTTAGCATGTTTGAAGTAGCCCACGTTAAATTGACTGCTGTAGGCCTTGCTTGGTCCAGAACTTTTTTAGCTTTATTTAATTTTTCTATCGCCTCTTCTAGTGTTACAGGAGTATCTGAAGTTAATGCGGTCACCATTCCGTACGCTGCAGTAATTCCTATTGCAGGAGCTCCTCTAACTTTCATAAGTTTTATTGCAGAAGAAATTCCCTCTGGATCTTTTAATTCTACATAAGTAGTTTCAAAAGGTAAGGCAGATTGATCTAGGAGGGTTAAAGTGTTCTTATCATCATTCCATATAATTGGCTTTAGTTTAGGGTTAAAGTTCTCTTTTAGTTCCTTTAATGAGACTTTCATGAATATACTATTTAACGTGAGATTAAATTTTTAGCGTAGATAAACGTAATTTTTATAATCTTTCAATGTAAAATAAATTATATGTCTCAGCAACAAGAAATTTTTGTTACGACGGCTGATGAAATTCCTGGATATATGGTTATACAAATATTAGGGATAGTTGTTGGAACTTCTCTCCTTTATAAAAAAATTTGATTTAAATAAAGAAGAAGAAGCTAAGAAGTTCTTAGAATTATCTGAGAAGGCTAGAATGACCGCTATGAACGAAATGATAAAAAGGGCAAAGGAGATTAATTCTAATGCTATAATTTCAATTAGATTCGATTCCCATAGAATTAACGATGAGTATGATGAAATAATAGCTTATGGTACTGCAGTTAAGGTTATTAAAAATATACATTAAACTTTCGGGTTCCACTTTCCTTTATAAATAAATAGAAATAGTAATGATAGGTAGAATTCTTGTACCATCAGTATCCATAATACTAATAGGCTTAGGAGTAATTTACTTTACTCTTTCCAGTTTATATTCCTCATTATGTTATGCTAAAATAATTCAATTTAATGAGTTTACATATAGATATGTTAAGTATAATGCCACAGAATTCTTATTTAACGGCTCGGTATTTCTCTGCTACTCTATAAATGCTGATAAATCAGTATATGTTGAAGGAATTTTAAATTGTAGTTTTAAAGAAATTGTTAAAATATGTAAGTTAGTCTACGGCTGTTTAAGATGTTTCAAGAGAATTCCAGAAATAGCTAATATAACACATTTAAAAATATTGATAGGCAATTATTCGGAATTCAAGTATGCAAAACCTAGAATAGAAAATGCAACAATAAAACTTAAGGGAGAGATACTAAACTGCAATTCAATTTTGAAATATATTGTAACAAATTGTGGTAATGTCCCAATATATCTACTAAAACTATATGTTCATATAGTTTGTAAAAAATGTGTAAAAGAAGGAAATAAAACCTTGACAAAGTACGTATGCAAAAACTATAGTATAAATGTATATAATTGGTTAAATCCAGGCAAAATTTATAAATATTGTACGTTAATATGCAAGTTAGCCTGTGCAGCAATTACCTTATGTTATAAGGCTCTATGTAATACTATGTACTGTACTGTTAACACATAATAATGCGTTTAAGAAAAAGAAATTGATGATACTTACAGCGGATGAAGCAACTTTTTATTCTCTTCCTCCCTTACCAGAAAGAATTCTGCCAATTGTAAGGAAGAATAGGTATCCTCCTTACGGTTTGAGGAAAATAGAGGCTATGACAAATTCTATAATATTACCACCATCAAAAATTAGAAAACCCGACATTCTAGGGATTTATGTTAACGATCCGTTAGCATTAACTCAGCCTTCCTTAGCAATAAAAGAGGCTTTCGGCGAAAATCCAAGGTTCTATTATTCTTTCAAAAAATTTTCTGCAAAAATAAGAGAACTTAAATTAAGGTTTAAATTTAAAGTAATTGTTGGAGGTCCAGGAGCATGGGAATTAGTAGAAAAGAAGGAAGAAGATTGGATTGACACTATAGTAGTTGGTGAGGCAGAAAACGTTATTCATAAGGCTATAGCTGAAGAAGGTATAATTAAAGGAACTCCTGCTGAAAAATTTTACCCAATTAAAGCCCCATCAGCTATGGCTGAAGTTGAAGTTATGAGAGGAACTAGGAAAATTCCCAGGGAAGTAATACTGAGTGAGATGAAAATTCAATCCATCCAAGGTAAGGTAAATTTGATTTCTCCTGACCTTTTCTCCTACGGCGATGAGGAGGAAATAATTTCCTTATTGAAAATGTCGTCTGAATTCGGTAAGGTATTCTTTAATCAAATAAGCTTGAAAGGAATTAGTAAGATAGACTTAAGGCGAGTAAGTAGAATATTAAATCTTAATGAGAAGAATTATAGAACTCCATTACTTAGCAAAGAGCCTGGAGTATGTAACGTTGAAGTAGAAGGAGACGAGATTAAGGAACTAAATAATAATTTTATTTATCCAATGATTTTTGTTCCCACAGATTCTATTTCCTCGCTTGAAGGTTACAAAGCTTTAGTTATTCCTTTACCCAGTGATGGAGATAACTATTATGAGGCGTTATATAAATCCTGGAATATAAGTAGGAAAATTATTAAAAATAGAATAATGATTTCGTTAATAGATAAGATTATTTTAAAGAATAAAGAGACAAAAGGTGAATTTTTGAGAAAATTGAACGTAAGAAGTCCTATTTTCCTCGTACAGTTATTCAGCTTATTGCTCAAGAGTTAATGAAGTTTTGTAATATTCTTAAAAATTATGTCATAATATGATAAGCTTTAAATTATGGCTTATGAGAAGGATTTTATGATAAGAGTAGAAAACCTAGTTAAGTTTTATGGACATTTTCAAGCTTTGAAAGGGGAAAGTTTTACAGTTAACGACGGCGAAATTGTAGGCTTTGTTGGTTTAAACGGCGCAGGCAAAACTACAACCATTAAGATTGCGACTGGCGTTCTTTACCCTACTTCGGGCGACGTAATTATAGACGGATATAGCATAACTAAGGATAAGAAAAAGGCCTCGGAAAATGTAGGTTGGGTTCCAGAACTTCCAAATTATGAGCAGGACGTAAAAGCTTTAGATTATTTTGTTTATATTGCAGGATATTATAAAATTCCTACAAACGAAGCCAGAAGCTTGGGAAAAAGATTGTTTGAGGAAGTAGGCCTTGCAGGAAGAGAAAATGATAAATTAAAGAACTATTCTCAAGGAATGAAGAAGAGGTTTTCCCTAGCAGTTTCTTTAATTTCCAACCCAAAGAATTTCCTATTTGATGAGGTGCTTAATGGGTTAGATCCTGAGGGAATTCAGTTTTTTAGAAATTTAGCATTAAGGCTGAAGAAAGAAGGAAAGGCCGTACTATTTTCTTCTCACATACTTTCAGAAGTAGAATCTTTGGCAGATAGAGTAGTGTTCTTGCATAAAGGTAAAATAGTTAAGGAAGAGAAGATGGAAGATTTAAGGAAGTTAGTATCCACAAACGCTTTGAGAATAATTCTCAATTCTCCGTCAGAGGAAGCACTAAAGGCTTGTAAGGATTTCGGAGAGCCTACATTAAATAACGGTGTAATAATAATACAGAACTTTAAGGGAGATCTAGAAGACGTGGTGAGAGCGTTAAAACCTTTCGGAATACTCGATATTGGCTATGTAAGACAGGATCTTGAAAGCTTATTCTTCCAAATAATTGGTGGTATTCAATGAATCCCATCATTTATGACTTTAAAAGGTCCTTCCTTAGATTATCTGTCCTCATTTTTTTAGTAGTATTTGCAGCAGTTGGTGTAGGAATCGGTTACTTGGTTTATCATTTTTCTGTTGGAAATTTACCTGCATCCTCATACTATAATATGAACTTTGTTGGTGTTTGTTTCGGCTTTTCTAACGGTACAGTGAAGGTTCACGGATATGTATTCGATAACCGAGGCTGTCCGTTAGTAGCAACAATAGAAATGGTAAGCAATTCTGGTAAAGTTGTATCAATGACACAGAGCAATTCTTCAGGGTTTTTCACAATTCAAGGTAATAACGCAAGTTACATAATAGTTAAATATTCCACATACGAAGAGAAGGCAATAATTACACCAATTGCTGCTGCTGGCAAACCCTTATTACAACAACATACAGTGATATATACCCATATTATATGCAATGTTTCAGATTTCTATAATTATCATGAATATTATGGAGAAGGATTAGCTGTTATTACCGGAGTTAAAAACTGTGTGGGAAAGTTGATACTTGCATCTACTTTTAATCAAGGCGAACTTAACTTAACGTTCTATAACCAAGATTTAAAGGCTATAGGATCTTGCATCATTAATTATTCCGGTTACGTAACTATTAATTCGATAAAAATTAAGCCTGGAACTCAGTTTATTTCCTTGGGAAGCAAGAGCTCTACAGGATTTACGATCGAAAACCCACCTATCGAATACTCACCAATACCACATATAGAATACGCAATTAACCAGGGTGTTATTTCTTCCTCTTCTTTATTCCAATCGTTCTTCCCAATAATAATGATATACCTAGCTTACGCACTTTATTCTAAACTTATTGATAGCGGTGCAATAGAGTTCATAATATCAAGACCGTTAACTAGGGCTAGCTTTTACCTAACCAGACTTACCAGCGGATTATTAACTGGAGTGGCAACTAGTATTATATTCAGCCTAGTAGTAGGAGGTACTTTTTCTATTTTAATTCATTATTTCCCCAGTTTTGTAGTTATAATGTTAATAATAGAGTTAATCTCAATCCTCAGCTTTTACTATATACTTTCGTTCATGCTAAGTAATTTCATTAAATCTGCAACAGCAACTTTAGGAATTTCCATAGCATTATACTTCATAATTAGAATAGTTGAAGGAATATTGCCAATATTTCTACCTACTAACGTATCGAATATAATAGGTTATTACGTAAATCCCACGTCCATCTGCTCAGTTGCGACGTATTTATCAACTCACTTAACATTAGCAGGAGCGCCTTTTAATTTAGGGATATCAATAGTTGCACAGTTAGCCTGGTTAATAGGTCTCTCATTACTAGGGTACTTAAAGTTCAGAAGGATAGATCTATAACCTTTAAAGAATATGGTTTTTTATCTCTTATTTTATAATTATTCATTTTTGTCACCTTTTACTAAAGGATAATAGAGCAAAGCGGAAGAGAATCCTAATAAGGATATTAAAAACCACAGGGTGAGAGGAGACTATAACACCTTTACGTAACTTTTAAACACTTTTAATCACTTCTAATTACTGTTAAGAGATACTTAACTCCCAGCGAGGTTGCTGAAATATTTGGCATGAGTAGGATTGGTGTTATTAAGTAAGGGAGGGGAAGGTTGTTGAGGTTAAAGGTAGGTGGAGAATACCTTACAGCGAAATTGAGAGGCTATTAAATGGTGGGAAGAGGACCAGACAGATAGCTATATACACTAGAGTTTCACCGACGCAAAAGGACTACCTAGAAAGTCAGTCATGTATCCTCCTATAATATAAGCGAGGACACTTATTACTCCTTGTATAAAAAAGGGAGACGAAATCGAGAGAGAAGTGGTAAACTTCGTAAAGTGCAAAACCTATAAAAGGCCGTTGTCAGCAGTTTTCGATAAACCGTGAAGTTTATATACTTTAATGGTAAATATGAGTATAGTCACACCAGATGTGGATGGGTTTTCCCGAAAGGTGTGGCGATAACTCGAAGATGTGCGGGTTTCCCCATCAGATGGCAACACTCTGATGGGTGGGGTTATCCCGCTAAAGGGGCGGAGGGGTAACGGGTTTCCCCGTGACCCTGGTGAAGCCCAAGGGCTGAGAATTGGATACAAATTCATGAAAATTCAATGAAGCCCAAACCCCATATTATTGAACCGCTTAAAGCTCTAGACCCACCTATTAACGCAAGCTTATTGATTTCCTTCAACGGCTTATTAAACTTCTCTTCTTGTTAAAAAGATTTTTCACCTTATTGGATGCATTATACTTAATGTCAAACAATTAATGAAAGAAAATAAGGATTAAATCTAAATATAAGGGAAATAATCTTAAAAAAGCTATATAGATTTAGAAAGAAAAATTTATAAACATAATTACGAATCTTCTATCATGAATAATTTCCTTCTCCTTTTTGGAATAGCATTCTCAATGCTCGCTTTAATGATTTACGTAATTTATGAGGTAGAGAAATGGAGGAGTGAAAGAAGAGTACTTACAGCTTTATACATTGAAGGTATGATGCTAACAATGAACATTGGCGCTTACCTTTATGTCGCTTATCATTGTCTATTCTATTTCCTAGTGATAAATGGCGCTTATGCTTTCCTTGGTTTATACTCAATCCTTTCAATTAAAAGCATAGAAAGAAAAAGAGGAGTTATTTACGCAATCTTTTCTCTATTTATGGTTATTTCAGAGTTCTTCATGGGTTCACTATTTGTAGTCCTGCAAACAGGAAAGCCTGCTACAATAGATTCTTCTGTGGAGAACGTTTGGTTTGTAAGCGTAATGCTTGCAGAAATGTCCTTTACTTTCTATTTATCCTTCAGAAAATTAGACAAAATTACTAGAAATTACCTTCTTTCGTTACTTTTACTAATGCCGTGGTTTCCTGCACTCTTCTCCAACGTTGTTATACCTTTCTGGGCTTCGGCAATAATAATGATAGGAGCAACCGTAATGATATATGAAACTCTTTATAATCAAAGGCTAAGGGCGAACCAAGAGACCTTTACAACGATGGAGTTAATGGCAATATATATGTTAATGATGCTAGGAGAGTTCTTGTACTTCATTTATTCAACTCTTGTAGTATTCGACATTTCAATGATGATAGCCATGACGTGGTTTATCTTTAGGTCTCTAGCAGGACCGAATCCTATAAAAGGAAACTATTTAAGGAACTCTAAGTTAGCTTTTGGAATAATATTCCTAACCTTCATCATGGAATTCTTTATGGGAGGAACTCTGGATTTCGTTGAAGGAGTATTTTCTCCCGGAATAAGCGGTTTCATTTCAAGTTTAATGTTACCTTGGTTGCCGTTAAATTCCGTACAAGGTGCAATTTGGGATTTCATAGATATAGTTGGGAGCGTGCTAGGTAGTGTATGGTTCCTTATAATGATGGGAATAGAAATGGGATTCTTAGCTTTTAAGAAAATGATGGAAATGCACGTCAGGGAGGTTAGAGTAAGAATGATGCTAATGATAATAGCTTATGCTATTTACTCAATTTACATACCCAATTTCTCTCCCATATCCTCTATTTCGCAATACATCCCTTATCTATGGTCAATGGGAATAGGAACTATGGCCCCCGTAAGTAATTCCGTCCTCGTCGGTCTAATAGGTACTTACGTAGTGTATGCAATACTCTCCTTCTTGTTTGGTAGTAGAAATTTATGCGCAGTCACTTGCACTGCACCTTTAATGTATCAAGGCAACTTTTATGATGCATTAAAAGTATATAATAGAACTTCAAGGCTTGGAAAGAAGACCTTAACTTCTAAGCTTTCACCCTGGTATAAGGCAATAGCCCTGGGAATTTCGATTTTCGTATTAGCTTCTGCAATCGTATCTTACCTAAACAGCGAAGGAATCCTGCACTTTACGGTATATGGTGTGGATATTACCATACTTATATACTTCATTTGGTTCGACATAATGTGGTATATTCTCTTCATATCCATTCCTTTCCTAGGAACTTTCGCTTGTGTAACTACCGGCTATTGTTACTGGGGGGTATTTAATCAAGCAGTAAGCAGAATAGGATTATTTAGGCTAAAAGTGAAAGACCCACAACAGTGCTTAAATTGCAAAACCGTGGACTGTGCAACTGCTTGCCCAGTAGGGCTTACTGACATGAGAGCTTCCTTCATAAAGAATGGAGAGTTCAGATCAATGAAATGCATAGGCATAGGAGAGTGTGTGAATGCTTGCCCTTATGACAATATAATGTTCTACGACGTTAGGCATTGGCTAAAGGAAAAATTTAGTAAAGTGAGTAGTTGAACATGGAAGATCTTTTCTTACTTTCAATAATTGCGGGAGTAATGATAACAGCTATTGTATTTTTACTTCACGAGGCTGAAAGAGTAAAGAGCAAGTTAGGCTTTTCTTTAGTTGTTTTCGGCTTCGTAATGATGATTACAATGTTCTTAGGCGCAAGCTTTTACTTATTATCTCCTAGTAACCTATCTCTTGCTGAGGCAATATTAATAAATAATTTTACAATGATTGCCTACATTCTTTTGGTATTTCCTTTCATTAAGAAGTTTAAGGTAAAATTTGAGATGAGCTCTATAAGTTCATTAAGCGTATCTCTCCTTGCCGTTATAAACGAGATTTTAATGAGCTTAACTTTTAATATTGATTGTGGGGTGAGCAACTTATTTTACTTTACTTTCAATAGTGGTTGGTTCTTTTACCCTATGATGGCCGAAATGCTTTCAATTTATCTAATCCACTACATCAAGGGTGAGTTTAGGAAAGACTTATTTCCTTTAATCGGCATAACCTCTTTCCCGCCTACACTTATAGACAATGCCAAGTGGTTTTATTCATCCTTAGCTATTTCCTTGGCTTTAAGCGGTTTAGGAGTAATAAATAGTAAAGGCTTTATAAGAGGGATATATGTGGCATTAATTTTATCTTTATTACTATTATTCAAGGTTTACATAATCTACGACGTTGTAATTACTGTATCAATGATAACTTATTACTTCTCACTACTCAGTCAATAAATTCTACCTCTTCTATGCTTTTCTTCGCAAGCTCTTCTTCTCTCCTAAATAATGCCTTGGTTTTAAGGAATTTAGCAGTAGCTATACTAAAACAGTCGGCTAATGAAATTGAATATGCACATTTGCATTCTGCAGCATATTTTAAAATTATAGGTTTAACACCTATTATTTCATAATATCCGGATTTTATTATACTCTTGATAATCTCTTCTGCTTTTTCTTTTCCTATTTTTCTACAAAATACATAATATACTTCTGTAAGATTAACAGTGTTGATATAGGGTATAATCTCTTCATTCAATATCTTTTCATAATAATCTCGAAATTCTCCTTCAAGAAATGATAAGATAACTCCGGAATCAAGAACTATTTTCGTCTTCTTTACGTCCATTTAAGAGTTCCTCGTATAAATTCACTCCTTTAGCTATTCCAAATAATTTTTCAGCAGTTTTCCTATCCTTAAACCTCTTCTCAATTAAATAGTTTATAACGTCGTCATAGGATACTCTCTTGCCGGTCTTTTTCTCAAGCATTCCAGCAATTTCCGTGAGCTTCTTCTTAGTTTCTGGCTTTATTTTTATGCTTTCCATATTTTCTACTTTTTCCACCAGATATTTAAGCATTAGGTAGAGATTTTTAGAAACTGCTTATATACAAGCATGTTTAGAGATTAACAATAAAAAGGTCTAGCTAAATAGATACGCGTGAGAAAAGAAGAATTCTTGCTTATACTTTCATCCTCATTGTCAGGATTGATAATGGGTAGCAATTCTATAATTATTTCACTTTATTTACTCTCTTTAGGTTTATCTGCATTAGAAATTGGAGAATTACTTTCCTTGGGGGTTTTGGTAGGTTCTTTCGTTTCCCTCATTTTATCATTTCTTGGCGACCTCTATGGGAGGAAGAAATTTGCTATAATTTCTAGGTTGATAAGTACGGTATCCTTCTTCTTTCTCTTCCTAGGTATTCCAATTGCTTACATATTCTCATTAACCTGGGGTGCAGGCGGACTTCTATTTTCTTTATTAGCAGAAAAATCCAGTAATTTGGACAAGGCACTGGGTGTAAGGCAAAGCCTTACTATCTTATTTTCAGTTGTGGGAAGTTTGTTACCAATATTTCTGGAATATAGGGGAATTCTCTTCTTAGATGTTCTAATTAACTTAGTAGCATTATCACTTCTTCTTCCTATAACAGAAAAGTTCAAAGGCAGTAAAAAGTTAAAGATAGGTAGCATTAAAGTCGTATCAAAGTTCTCAACAGAGGCAATAATAGGTTTAGGAGCGGGATTGGTAATTCCGTTAATGTCTCTTTGGTTTTATTTAAAGTTCGGGGTAACAGGGCCAGAAATGAGCCCGGTTTTCGCATTATCAGAGTTAACTTTAGCTTTTAGTAGTTACGGCTCCGTTTTATTAGCTGAAAGGCTTGGTAGAGTTAAAACCATAGTTTATACTCATTCCTTGGCAATTGTTCTCCTCTTTCTACTGCCCTTGTCTCCAGATTTTTTAATAGCTTCATTAATATTCGTGGTTAGAAATGTATTAATGAATATGACCTCTCCAGTATTTGAAAGTTTACTCTTAAGGTTAATTCCTGAGGAAGAAAGGGGAAGAGCTAATGGAATAGTGAACTTTATGGAATCGATACCCAGAGCTATAGGGCCAAGTATAGGAGGTTACTTCTTTAATGAGGGAAATTTATTTTTACCGTTCTTCATTACTGGTTTCCTTTACTCCTTCGCCACAATCCTTTTCTTCATTTGGTTCAAGAGAGAGGAACATCTTTAAACCTTGTTTCACATATTTACATAATGCTAGAGTCAATACTGCCAAACTCAATACTAATTGACGCAGGCAATAGGAAGGAGTTTACAGACCCTAACTTTGTAGTTTCCCTATTCTTACTGCCGTTTATGTATGAGAAAAAGCCGGAAGAGAAGGAATACCTAGAGGTTATTGAAAGCATAAAATTTGAAGCTTATGACGAATTGAACGAGATAAGGAATAAAGATTTTCCAATGTATGCTACTTATTTCCAACAGAAGGTTTTAAACGATTATATCTCTGGAAAGGCATACGCTCGAAACGCTATAAGCTTTCTACTCAACAAGTTTAAAGACGAGAAAGAAGCAGAAAAAATAAAGGAAGAATATGAGGACTTCATTTTAGATAAGTTGTCCTTAAAGGAGTTCTTTAAACCTTCGAGCGATGAAGAGCCAAAATATGTATTCCCTTATGTTTGGAGGTTTTATACTCCAAATTTTGATGAGACTGTAAAGAAAGTAACCTCTGGGAAGGAAATAGTAAGCGATTACATGGGGTTAACTACATACGTGATTTTAGTTTCTAAAGAGCTTTTCCCTTTCTTTAGGCCATACGTCTTCCTATCTAATTCTCCACCTAGAATAGGCTTAAAGATGGGTGAGGTACTTATAGACCCCGAAGAGATTATAGTAACTCAGCTAAATGAAGACAGGCTTTCTTTTTCAAGGAAATTCCTAGAAAAAGAATTAGGAAAATTGGAGTCGAAGGAATTATCTTCATTTATAGAATCAAAAAGTGAAACTAGCAGGAGAATAATACTCTCCTCCCTCAGATACGCTAATTGGGCTTTAAAGAAGAGCGGAATTTCCTTAGAAGACGCGGTTCACTTATTTGTTAAATTGAGGGAATTAATAGATGACGTTGAGGGAGATTTTCAGAAGGCAATAGATAATGGTGTGGACTTCAAAGAAATTAAAGAGGAAGTTAAGAAGTACGGATGGTTAAACTTAGAAGTTACTCCTGCTGTAAATCCTTTAGCTTTAAAAAAATCAATAAGAATTATATCAATTATGAAGGAGATTGGGGACATGTATTTTATTCCTTATTCTATAATAATGAGTGCTATAGTATCTACTTACGTTAGCGGGAAGGACTATAAATTACTCCTTTATGGATTAAAGACAAACAAATTCATTTAAAAATGGAGTATGACGAATCATTTAAAGAAAGCGTCTAGGCCGCTCTTCCTATTTACAACTTTTTCTATGAACGCGTCACGAATAGGTAAGTACACTTTCTGATAAAATTCCCTCTGATTTTGCAAAACCTCTTTAGGAAACGAAGAAACGTATTTTACAGTTGCTTCCCAAGCCTTATCGTAAGGGATTACGGCGTTAATCTTCTCCTTAATTTCTCTATTATAATCTTCTGGAGTTTGCTCCTTATCACCTATTACGAAAAGCCCGTTTTCTGGATTCTGGTAAACTTGTTCTCCTGCAACTGTTACTAAAATTCTATCCTTCCTAAATTCTGCTGGCAACTTTTGCCCGGTAACTTTAGGAGTGTAACCCTTACCGTAATACTTAGCCCACGCGTAAAATATTGCTCTATTTAATCCAAAAGACTCTGCCTTAGGTAAATCTCCGTAAAGTACATAATATCTTGCAGCCTGGACTATTCCCATTACTTGAAACCTACCTATCTTACCTTGCGGAGTAGTTCTTCTTTCTGGCTTTATTCCCTCGTGAGTTGGCTTATACTCAAGGATAGCTTTAGAAAGCAGCTCTTCTGTCTCGTCTTCTACATACCTTGAGAAGACTCCTTCTTCATGTCTAAAGTTGTCAGGCTTAGCCCAGTCTAAATTGAATTCGTGCAATTTATCTGGAGAAAAACAAACTGCTACATAATCCAATTCCTTGTGGAATGAGAGAGGAGCAGTGAATATTCTCTTTGCATCAATTAGCTCGTCTATTTTAAGTACTCCCCCTGATTCATCTGAGAGCTTCTTTATTTCGTCCTTAACTTTCCTTAATATGTATTGAACTATTGCATGGGCTGCAGTTAAAGGATCGTAATCTTTCGGTATAGCGTTTTCGTTTATCCTTACGTGAATTCCCTCACCGCTCCATAGTAAATAAACGGACATTGAAACTCCTTCCTTATCTAGGGCGGAAATAATTACATCTGCAGCCTTTATTGCGTATTCCCATTTATCTATCTTAGTGTCAATGTCAAAGAAAGGGGTATAAGCAACTATTCTGTCTCCACTCACGTTTTCTTTATTAACTTTCTCATATTTTCCTGCAGTAGCGTAAATAGTCCTTGCGTTAAACTTCTTCACTAGAGAAGTAACCTCTTCCGGAGATGATAGGGATAGAGGCTCTTCACCGTTATACCTTATCATCGTTTTACCGTAAAGTGCAATCCACCTATTCTTTGAAAATTCAAAGATCTCCTTTTTTACTATCTCCTTGTTATAATGGGCAAGAAGTGACGACGGCATCATTTCTTTATCCATAGTTAATACTAGTGTAATAAAATTAAAAAGGCTCTTAGCTTCTTTTATGTAGGTAATTTATCAATATTATTAATACTAATGTAAAGATTACTATACCTAAATCCCATATTAACGCCTCTTTAGGCATTCCGACATAGGAGTAGTAGATTGCTCTAGATATGTAAGTTGTTGGCTCAAGGAACGTCAAGTATCTAAAGGGCATCGGTACAGAGCAGGGGGGATAGTAAACTGGAGCGAAGAACGCTAACGTAAATGAGAGTATATTAGAGTACTCGTTTATAGCGTAGATGTTCTTTATAGCGAAAGCTAAGGCCTCACCTATCATAGATCCCAGGAAAATTGAAAGAATTAAAGTTATCGCAAGCAACGGAATGCAGTCTGGCTTTATTCTAAGGAAGAGATCTCCGGATAGAATAATTATTGGAGAGACTAAGATAGTTTGTAGCCCGTTGCTAAAGGCAATTGCTAACGCATAAAGCTGTACTGGAATCCCGGAGGATATCATTAAGGAAAACCTACCGTATTCCCTTTCGGCTCCAATGCTCTGTGCTACGCTATTAATCAAGCTAACTGAAATGTAAAATGTGATAGTACCTACAACGACGTATGTGGAAAACTCGGCAGAAGCTACAGAGCCCAACATTATCAGTAAGCCAAACGGGAAAAAGAGGGAGAAGAACAATATAGATGGTATGTAAGCTTTAATTGTCTTTAAATCCATGACAACTAGGTAAAAGAATTCCTTAAGCGTTCTCCATCACCTTTAAGTAAATTTCTTCCAAGTTAGGTAACCTAACTTCGAACTTACCTTTTAATCCGTTCAGGAACTGTGAAATTTCTTCTTCCTTCACGTAAAACGTCTTTCCAGAAGAATAATCTATTACCTCATAATAAGTAGTGAATTTGCTCTTGATCTCAGCGGGACAACCTTCCATTATGATCCTCCTGTTGAGGAAATATATTCTATCAGCAAGTCTCTCAGCCTCGTCGAGGTAGTGAGTAGTCAACAGCTCAGCTAAGAGTTCCCATACTTCCCTTCTAGCTTCTGGATCTAAACCTGTTGTTGGTTCATCTAGGATTACAACCTCGGGATCATTTACTAAAGCCATAGCTAATAATACTCTTCTCTTTAGTCCTCCAGATAAATCCCTAGTCATCTTCTTTTCGTACTGCCTTAAGTTCAATTTATCGAGGAGTTCTTCCGTGTTCTTCTTTGCCTTCTCCTTATCAAGACCTTTTATTTTGGCCATAAAGTAAATGTTATCCCTTACGGTTAAACTACCCGATGGAGTGCACTCCTGTAGTATTACTCCTATCCTTTTCTTTACCTTATTATTTATCTTAGAACCTAGTACTAAGATTTCTCCTTTAGAGGGAGTTAATTCTCCGTAAATTTGCTTTACTAGAGTAGTCTTTCCTGCACCGTTTGGACCTAATAAAGCAACCAACTCGCCTTTATTTACAGTCATGTTAATATCTTCATTTGCCAGGAATTTTCCATAATATTTCCAAACATGACGGATTATTATTGGAGTTTCTATATTCATAATTGTCAATATTTCGACTTATCCTTATAAGCTTTTTTATAAAATGGAATTTACTTGATAAAAAAGGAAATAAACTACTAAGTAAAGAGAAATAAACCCGTTAAATCTAAAGTTTCAATACTCAACTAGAGGAGCACATTACCTCTATTAAATTAAAAATTACTATATAAAATGTAATGTAGTTTATATAGTATAGGCATATAGTACTAAAGTGAAGTTGTGAAAAACGAACTACTAGAATTTTAATCCAAGATAGCCAGTATAAAAGTACAATCAAATAGAGAGAGTGTGGACAACAATTTTGTTAATTCAGTATAAATTATATAAGGTGTAAATTTAATTTCAATTCAACGCAAGATTTATCAGTTAATAAAATATAGTGCTGTAATTTTAACCATGTCCAAAAATTTTATTGTGAATCAGAGAGTTTAAATGATGCAACTTTAAGGAAATTTTAACCAAATTTCAAATGAATGAAATTGTTGTCCACACTCAGGAGAAGGGAAGTTATAAAGAAAAAACACTAAAAATGCTGAAGAGGATTATTGTTTATGAGAAAATGAGAAATAAATAGCATAAAAACCTACTTGAGGTATCAGTCTATTTATAGGAAAAGTATTACTGTTGCAGACGTGAGGATCACGTCATTTAACATTCTCAGACATTATTAGGTAAGCTAATGCGAGATACCTATCTTTTTCTCATCATCTTATAATTTCATCGTGAAGGCCTAGTCTTTTGTTTTAGTATACTAAAACAGATTTCCCTAAGAATGTATTAGCATAGTAAAACATTTTTACATAGCGACTAGTTATTACTCGTGAACATTGAAGAATTAAAGAGGATTTTAGGAGACCAGAAGGAGTACTTACATTCGTTAGAAAAAGAGAAAATTATAGAGAGGGAATTACCCTTTAACGTTACTCCTTATATTTCAAAACCTAACGTATTATCCATTTTAGGAGTAAGGAGGTCTGGAAAATCGACATTAGGCTACCTCTTAGTGAAAGGTAAAAAATTTGCATACGTTGACTTTAGTGACGATAGATTAGTCAATTTTAATGACTTTGATATACTTACCAGAGCCTTTTATGAAATGTACGGAGATTTTAATTACGTTTTAATAGACGAACCTCAGTACGTAAAAGGTTGGGAGCTTTTCGTTAACAGACTTAGAAAGGATAAGGTAGTAATAATAACTGGGAGCAGTTCTGGATTACTTTCAGGGGAGCTTTCTACTGCTCTTACTGGCAGACACGTGGACTTGATTCTCTTCCCCTTTTCATTTAAGGAATACTTAACGTATAAAGGAGTATCATTAGACCTTTACTCAACCAGGTCAATTTCGTTAATAAAATCAAAACTGGAGGAATACTTAAGGGAAGGCGGATTTCCAGAAGCCGTCTCGTTAGGAAAGAGGATTATCCCATCAATTTATAACGACGTTTTAATAAAGGACGTGGTTGGCAGATACAAGCTAAGAGACGTGATTAAATTTAAGGAGTTTGCAAATTCTATAGTTAAATATTATTCCTCAGAAATTTCAATAAGAAAAATATCTTACAGTTTAGGATTTAGTACTGCTACCGTGGAAGAATGGCTTAGCTATCTTCAAGAGTCATACTTAGTTTATCCAATAAGGAGGTACAGTAGGAGTCCTAAGCAGATTAATGGTCAGAGGAAGATTTACGTTGTTGACCCAGGGATAGTAAATTATTTGGCACAATTCTCATACGGCGGTTTAATGGAAAATGTAGTGGCAATTCACTTATTGAGGAAAAATCAACTAGAAGGAGTTTATTATTTAAGGGGAGAAGATTATGAGGTCGACTTTTTCGACGAGAAGGAGGGGGAGTTGATTCAAGTATCTTTTGTTTCGTCTAAGGATGAAATAAACAGGAACGAGATTAAATCGTTAGTTAAGGGAAGTGATTCGCTAGGAATAAATAAACTAAAGCTAATAAGTTGGGACTTAGAGGACGAAATTAACGTAAATGGAAAGAAGATTAAAGTGACACCCTTGTGGAGATTTCTTTTATCACCTTGAACATTACTATGCCAAGGATTTTTGAAAAATACCGACGATATGTTACAGAATCTGGTTTTTATTATTGTCGTTTATTCAAAAGTAAAGAGCCGTATACCAAATGTTAACATAAGAGAATTTTAATTATCTGCATTTATATATCATGGCTAAATTATTTCTTTAATTCTTCAACTTCCTTTAAGATTTCCTTACCTTTTTCTTCAACTTTTATAATTAATTTGGCCAAACTTGTTATGAAGTCAATAATCCATTTCTTTGCATCGTCTTTAGATGTAATGGGTGAATATTCTCCTGCTTTATCGTAACCTAAGTATGAGAAAACGTGAAGTGAAAGTGCTTCTTTAGCTAAATTTGTTATCCCTGGAAAATCCTTTTCTAAAAGTGTTGAGTACAAAATTAGTCTATTTGAAGGTGCAGTAAACCCAATCTTGTAGAAGAACTTCCTTTCTTTTTCGTCTAAAAGTGAGGAGAAAGTAGAATTATTAATGCTTACTAAACCGCTCAAGAAAGCCTTAAACGCCATGAAAGCTTTACTTGCTGAATTCCTTAACTTACCCTGTTTTAATATAAGGAAATTAAAGCCTCATCTATGCTCTCATCTATCCTTAATTTTCCGTACTTTCTTACATCTTTTTCCCAAACTACCTTTTCACTCATCCTATTTTATATATCCAATTATGTCGTTTTAAATAAAAGCACACTCTTTACGTCGATGAGGTTATTATGATGCCCTAGAAAGAACCTCGTGAACTTCGCCTTTTTCATTTATATTTAAAAATCATTACGACTATGTATATTTTATGATGTCACCATTATGTGGTTCGCCAATAGGTTTAGGAGGAAGATATGCTACTTTTCCTTTCCAAGGTTTCGGTTTAGGAGGAATAATTCAGCGACTGCTGGGATTCTTCGGAGGTATGGGATTCCAAACCTATCCCTTCATGGGGCAAAACCTAGGTGTTCTTCAAGTAATACATCCCTCAATATTCTCGTCATATCCTAACATTGCTTACACCGTGAGGCTTTGTCAATCCCCTGGCTTTCTAGGAGTAGAAACCGGGCACGCGGGTTTACTTTCTTTGCCCGGAATGGTTGACGACTATACTCTCCACAATTCCTTACTTTCAGCGTTGGGAACTACAAGAGGATTAATGCCATATGCAGGAATGATACCGGAAGATTCATTATTTTCCCTCATAGGCTCGATGCTATGAAGCTAAAGGAAGTTATAAAGAAGAGCCTTTCTCCCTTTGATTCGTACTATGCATTACTTAACTTGAGTAGTTCAAAAATTCTAGTAGAGAAAGAAGGCGAAGAGATTATAGGATTTGTAGAATTGAAAATTTATGAAGATGTAGGAATAATATTTTACCTAGGAGTACTCCCATGTCACAGAGGTAAAGGCCACGGCAAGGCACTTGTAGAGAAAGCTGAGGATTACTTTATAAAGAAGGGCTTAAGTCTCTCGTTAGCCTCAACAAGAGATTGGAATAAAGTTGCAGTTTCCTTATTCACTTCATTAAATTATAAGGTTTTCAAAGATGACGAAGTCAGTTTTTCGGTAATAGAATTGCTTAACGCCTATGACGATAATCTGATTTTGTGTAAAGAATTGAAAAAAGGAATATCTTGTGAGAGTTTTCTCTCTTCATAATCCTATTCTTAAATTCTGGATATCAATAGAAGGACCTTGAGGCTGTGCAGGTCCTCCATTACCGCCAACCATTAAGTTAAGTTTTGCTATTAACTGCTCCAACGATACGTTGTGCAACCATACTCTTCCCGGGCCGGTTAGTTTAATGAAGAAAGCTCCTTCCTTCTCTATGTGGCCGAATAGCATTGTCTTTATTCCTCCTGCTCTAGTAATGGAATACTGCATAGAGTCGTCAAATGCCAATAAGTGTCCTTCTTCAACTTCTATTTCCTCTCCTTGTTGTAGAACGAAACTGCTCACTCCGCCTAGTGCGTGAACGAAAACTGAACCTTGTCCAGAGAAGTGAGCCATTAGTAGACCTTCACCGCCTAACCAACCTACAGATATTTTATCCAAAGTTGCCGAATATTGAACTCCTTGTTCGGCAAATAGAAAAGAATTGTGTTCAACCCTTATTCCATTGCCATTCAGATCAATTTTTACTATTCTTCCAGGTAAAAATGAGGAGAACTCGGCTACTCCGGGACCGTAAACTTGCATTACGAAAAATCTACTGCCAGTTAGTTCTCTTTCAAAGGATTTTATTATCCCTCCTTGTGCAGCATAGTTTATCTTTACTGAAGGAGATTTAGCAACTAGGTGACCTCCGTCTCCGTAAATCATTTCCCCTTCATTTAAGTACACTCTTACGTGCTGCATGTCATAACCTAGGATTCTATACAAGGGCATTTATCTCACCAGAAGTGATGATGCTTATGGAGTTCTGCTCCGCAATACATGCATCTTTTTGCGTCTGGCGGATTTAGCTGACCGCAGTTTGGGCAAACTATACCTTGTTGCATTGGCTGTTGTACTGGTTGTTGCATCATAGGTTGTTGAGGAACAGGTTAATTAGATATAGGACCTTGGAAAGGCTGTGCGTTCATTATTAGTTGTAATACTTGATCATATATTGAAATGTCTGCACCACATACTTCACAATAATATAAATCTGGCCTTAAAGTTGCTCCGCACATTGGACAAGTTTGTGGCATAATAAATTTTATGCAAACTACTTTATATTCTTTCACAATTTAATTTGTATTCATCATTCAATTGATGTCTACATAATATTTAATAATTTTTAATTCCTTGGTTAAATTCGAACTTAGTATTATCATAAACTCTGTGGGTTAAGTTGATAGTAAAGATTGTAAGACCTTAGTCTATTATCATTTTATTAAGTATATTCTAAATAATCAAATAAATTAATATTTTACTAAATTATACAAAGATTTATATATACGTTTTTATCATATATATCATGATTAGATATGGAAGTGCAAAAGTTTAAAGTTAGATTACCTTCAGGGAAGGAAGTAGGCCTATTAGATGCTTTACTCTTCTGCTATGATATTTCGGACACTGACTTTAAGGTATTGAAAGAGTTGATAAAGAACGGACCGAAAAACGAGGATGAGCTAGCGGCGGAGCTAAAGCTAAGTAAGGCTTCGGTTAATAGGTCATTGAATAAATTGCTTTCCATAGGTTTTGTTCAGAGAATGAAAGATCAAAGCTCTAAAGGAGGAAGGCCGAGATTTATTTACTCTGCAATAAGTTCCGATGAGATAGTAAATAAGATCTCAAGGGATTTCGAATACTGTGCAAAAATATTTATAAGCATTATACCCGCGGAATTAAAATGAGCGAAGCTAAAGATAGCCTTCCTTATTTAATTTCTCTTTTAAAGAAATCCAAGTTTCTTATACAATTCTCAATTCTTTTTCTTCCAAAATTGGAATATTGTAAGGATTTAACTTGAAAGTTTTTCAAAAATTCAACTATTCATAATGAGATAAAACCTAAGGGGGATTGCGAACGGTTCATCAAGAGGAAATATCATTGCTAAATTAAAAGTAAGGATAGGTTACGGATAAACACCAAATAGTTCCGTCTTCAATCAGTAAGCTCTACTAGAATTTCTTCTAGTTTTCTCATCCATATTCCTAAAGTTATTCAGAACTCAAATCCCTGATCAATAATTTTCTTAGAACTTCTCTAACGTCCTTAGTCACTTTCTTACCTATTTCGCTTGAAGGCCCCGCAAAATACTCATTCCCTCCAATAGTACCTACTGCTATTGCATCACTTGCAGTTCCAGTAAATGGAAAATTAAGGTCCTTTAAAGCACCACTTTTTGCCTCAGTTAATGATCTAACTAAATCAACTAAGCCGTTCAAATTGAGCGGGTAATTTACGAAGGCAGAAATATTTATTGTGCAACCTGCATTTTCTCCGCTCTCTCCTACTCCGGCCGAAATAAACAACTCTCCCCATGATGTTTGTTTAAATTCGTAATTTTTAGCTGCAGTTATGAATATTATAGTATTGCCTTCCCTTAACTTCTCAACATCTTCAAAGGCATTTTTACAATAGTTCTTGTCCACGAATAATACCTTTATTTTATTAATGAAGTTAATTCCCTCTGGATAAAGTGCAGAGGTAAGTGTTAAGTAAGTCCTTCTTAAATGAAAAACCTTTATCATTAATTTCTTGTATCAGTCTTAGTATTTAAGGTGGTTTAACGTCTATTGCGGCAACTGGACAAACGTTTACGCAGGCCATGCAGAATATGCAAGCTTGTTCATTAATTGGTATTGCTTTCTTTTCTGATGCAGGATGTCCTGGAGTGTCGTACCATTGGAATACGTTTACTGGGCATGCCGTTATACAAGAGCCGTCTGCAATACATAAGTCGAAGTCTACTCCAACTATTGTTCCGTTTGTCCCTACACTTTCATTTCACTCATTTTATCTTCAATCATGATCGAGTGTACGGACTTAGCCAAATACGGATCTCAAAACATCTATGTAAAAACTTTTTATAATTCGCATTAAAATTGTAAGATAATGGAATGTATTTCTTTAAAGAACGTTGTTAAGAGATTTGGATTGGTGATTGCTCTAAACAACTTATCGTTCTCTATTCCATGCGGTGGAAGATTTGCACTACTTGGTCCCAATGGTGCAGGAAAGTCAACAACTATGAAAATTCTTGCTGGGCTATTAAAGCCAGACTACGGAGAAGTTGAGATAATGGGAATGAAACCCGGGATGAAAGAAGTTAAGAAAATTCTTGGTTATTTACCTGAAGATCCTATGCCATATAGAATCTTAACTGTAAGAGAGAACTTAAAGTACATAGCCTCGTTAAGAGGTGTTCCTAAGGAAAAAGTTGAAGAAATGTTAGATATATTAGATTTGAGGCAGTACGAGAAAATCCAGGCGGGAAAACTATCTAGGGGAAATCAGCAGAAGTTATCGTTAGCTTTAGTTCTTATTCATAATCCCGAAATAGTACTACTAGATGAACCGTTAAACTATCTAGATATTCCTACGCAGGAGAAAGTTATAGGAATCTTAAAAGGAATGAAATCCACTTTCCTTATCTCAACTCATATAATGTCAATAGCAACAAGACTTACAGACCACGTTATCATGATTTCTAAAGGTACTGTAATATGGCAAGGAAGTATAGAGGAACTTAAAGCCCTAGGAAAAGAGGATGAACCGATTGAAAGCGTTGTAGCAAGGATGATGGATAATGCTTGAGCTTATAAAATTTGTAATTTTCTCTCGTGTCCCTAAGAGGAGCATAATATTTTACATAAGTTTCGCTATATTATTTGGCTACATAGGCTATATTAGTTATTATGAAGCTCCATATTATGTAAATGAAGAATTCAGATATTTGTCGGTGTTTTACCTTACTATAATGATAGCTGTTTCACCGTTTAATACTAGGTTTGGTTTAGCTAGTAAATCCGATAGTGACTTCATGGCTTTATTGCCTTTTGATGACGATAAAATAATAGCTTCATTAATACTAGGTAGTTTTATAGTTAACGTGATCTTCCTTTCGATTTTTATGTATTGGTTTATTGAGGCTTTAGGTATAGCAGGGGCTACTACTATTCCAGCTTTTGCTTTACTTTCCTCATCATTACCTGCGGTGCTTTATAATCTTAATAATAGAAGGAAAATCCTAATAGACCTAGTAATGGTTACTTGGTTCATTTCCGCTATATTTAATTTCCAATTAAGTCCTCTATCTATGTTTTACGGGTATTTTGAAGGTTACGTTATATCTTACGCCTTCGCTTTTGTAACATTTTCTATTGCTTTGAAAAAGTTTAACTTTTCTTCTTACTCGAATTTTACTGTATCGTCAGAAAAAGGAGAGGTGAAAGAAGAGATATCCTTTAAATCTTCTAATCCATTAGTTCTAACTTTAACTAGAAATTTAAGAATCCTAGAAGTAGGAGGAAGAGTAAACTGGATGGGTGTAAGTACGTTTGTCTCAAGGAGAGTAGAGCTATGGAAAGTTATGTTAGGTTCGTCCATTTCTGCAATAATCCTATATTTTATCTTATCTCGTATTAACGATGGAAGCTTTCTCGTTTTCTACGTTTTATTTGGGGGTTGGTTCTTTATGATAATGATTGCAAGTGCTGCATTTATTACAGAACCCATATGGTTAGATATGAATGTTATGACTCCAGAAGAATTCGCTAGGTATTATTTAACTAGTAAAGCTTTATCTATTGCAATTATTTTATCTCCATTTGCAATATTATCATTAATTCTTGGTTATTTAGGAGACGCATTGGGGTTTATCGTTTTCATTCCGTTAAGTTCAATATTCATTATGTCCTTATATGCTAGATACTATCAACAAAGATATAATATGCCAATTAACGTTTCTCCAATAAGGCTTTTGGTTTCCTTATTAACTTCAATTCCCCTAATTCCTCTAATAATTTTATCCTTCTTGCCTGCATATTTGATTTTATGTTTGCCAATAATGTTCTCCTTTATTGTATTTTACCTTACGATATCTTTACCGTTTATATTTTCTAAGTCTTACTGGGAATCTACAATAGAAAAAATTGTTACTTCAGTTACCTAGCTATTTCGAAATAAGCAGAGCCCTTCTTTATAAGTAGAATTGACGGTTTAGGAACTAAAATCTTCCTTTTAATTCCTCCTATGTTAATCTCTAATTCTTGTGAGGAAGTTAATAGAACTGTAACATTTTTATCCTTCATTTCATCTAGTATAATTCCTTTTCCTTTTATTTCGCCCCATATATTAAATTCTCCTTCTTTGCTCAATAGAAAATTTAGGAATTCATCTTTTCTCTCAATTACTTTCTTTGCTCTAATTTTAGCCAACAAAGAGTTAACATTAATTGGCTCTCTTATTTCCTCCTCTACATGTTCTTCGTCTTCAGAAATTCTCTCGTCAGAATAGAGTTTTATTGATCTACCATAATCTAATTCCACATTATATTTTCTTGCTATCTTAATTAATTCACTCTCTATTTCCTTATATATATCTTCAATGGAGGTAGGATTTTCAACTTGTATGTCAAGAAAATTCTTTACCTCTTGGTAAGCTTTACTTAGCTTTTTTATGTTCTCAAGGTCATCATCTTTTAATTTGTCAAGAAATTCTTCGTACGGATTAGAAAAATAAAGGTCACCTTCGAGCATTGCGTAGTCTTTTCCTTCATATTGAATAATTTCTTGGTTGATTATATAATTCTTAATTTCATCGTAGTCATTAAATACTTTTAAAATTCTAATAATCCTGTCAAGTACTCCTATTTTAACTTCTTCCTTCCATGGAAATTGCTCTTTGTAATAATAATCAAATCCAAGGCAATGTTTTATATCTTGGCTAAACTTTATGCAATCCTTATTTATAGGCAATACAAAAACCTTTCCTTCTTCCTCTCCTATTACAAAGTCCTTGTTTGGGTCAGAAGTTTCAATGTAAGTGAAATCACCTATTTTGAAAGATGAAACCTTAAGCGCCATTGCTAACCTATATCTTACATTATGAATCTCGTCTAGGAAATCCATGATATCACCTTTGCATTTCGTAAGATTAAAATATTTCCTAGGTATTACCACTCATGATGGAAAAGTACAAATTCTTTGATCTCCCAGAGTTTTCTACTGTAAAGGATATTCTAGAGAATGAAAGGAAAAATTATGTTATTACTCTCTTCGGATTATGCAAAATTCTATATGCCGGTAGAGCGTCTTCTATAGCTACTTATAGTTCTAGATTAATAACTTTTAAGCCTGACGGTAGTGTTTTAGCTCACAGTAATAAAAAGCTTAAGCCCGTTAATTGGCAGCCTTCAAGTTCAGAAGTTAAGGTGGAAATAGGTGACGAACTTAAGATTTACGTGGAAAGGAAGAGACCTAAGGAAGTCTTGGAAATTTTAATGCCTATCGTGTATTATCTATCCTTGGCAAAGGTGGATGAGGGTGAATTTCACTTATTTGGTAGTGAGAGCGAAATGGTGGAAGAAGTTGTTAAAAATCCTGAATTAATTTCTAGAGATTTCATACCTTTGGAAAGGGAGTATCAAACTCCCTTCGGTAAAATAGACTTGCTTGGAGTTACTTCTACAGGTTATTTAGTCTTAGAGTTTAAGAGAGCTCAAGCAGGACTAGAAGCGGTTTCTCAGCTAAAGAGGTATGTTGATTACTTAAGCTGGAAAGGAGAGAAGGTTAGAGGAGGAATAGTTGCTCCATCAATATCGAAGAGTGCATTAAAATTACTTAAAAAGTACGAGTTAGAGTACTTTCAACTAAGTCCAAGACTACTTTCTACGATAAGATTAAAATAGGTACTCATTAATAGTTCAATAAAATGCACATTATAAAACTGGTAATTGTTATCCTCATTTTTTTAAGTATTGTTAATTATGTGAGTGCATATTTACAATGTAGTAACACTTATATCCTTAATATTACTTCTCCTTCTGCATTTATTTTTGATATAGAAGGAGAGAATGTTAACATTACCATTTTAAGAATAGGCAATAGTTCTTACCAACAATTAATTTATATGAATTATATAAAAAATAATTTAACTTCGGGACTCTTACTAATTCAAGGTAAATACGAAGTAGTAGTTAAAAGCATTGGTCGATTCAATTTTCATTATTACATTATAAAATTAAAGTGTATTCAAAAAGCTCTATGCCCTTCATTTTTATTTACTACAAATGAATCCGTTCTAATTCCTATACCTGACTTAGAAACTCCAGAAGCTCTTAAGGCTTTTATTGTATCTAATGTATCATTAACTTTTGAAATCATTCAGTGCAATAAAATTATTAAAGAATATGAAAATACAACAATAGTTTTCTCAAATTATTCTAATGTATATTTTAAAAATCCGAAGAATATTTTTATAAAAATATGCGTATATAAAGACTCGTTATTTTATTTATCATATAAAGTAATTCCTTGCTTTATTAACCCTTATCTTAAACTTTCCACACTATCTTCAGAAGGCATAGCTAGTTATGGTATCCTTAATGAGACAAAAACAACTAAACCTTATTTAATAAAAACTACTTCTATTTTAGGTAAATTTAACATTAGTTGTATTTTAGCTTATAATTATTCACAAAATTTAGTACCTCCATGTTCTGCTTCTTTACAACTTAATGTAGTATTGAAAACTTGTAGCCAAGTCTATTGGCTTCAGAACGTTTTAGAATTTCTTACATTAAAACATGAATTTAAACTAGCAGATGACATCCTAAATATTACATGTATTGATACTACTCTTTCAAATTATAGTATTACCTCTCTCAATGGTTACGTTACAATGGTTAACCAAAGTGGTAAAATTGAATATTATTACGGAAATTATTACTGTCAATCAGAGCTCAAATACTGCCTACCATTATGCGGATATCTGGTAACAAACGTTAGTTTAGAAAAATGCGGAATATTAGTCAGTTTTGCTGTTATTATTATTAAGAACGGTAGTTCTACGTGCTGTAAGGAATTTGTATTTGACAACGTTTTAATTCACGGTAAATTTAGATTCGCTTACATATTGGTTTGTGGAAGGCATTATACTCCAATTGGAAGTTATTACGATGCAGAATTAGTTTTCGGAGGAGGAGGAAACGGTGAAATTACCAAATTCTGCAAGTTAAATGCTACATTATGGCTATTTTATCTTAAGAAAAATACTTATGTAACTTTCCCTAACTACTTTACTTTCGGAGAAGATACTGCGGAAAAAGCTGTAAATATTACAGTTAATTTCTGTAAATATTATGCGATGTTAACTACTGGAAAAGAGAGTTTCAGATGCTATAAGGCATATTCTTATTCCATAGATCCTTTTCATTATCATAATATCTCATCATTACATAATTCATCAACAAAATCTATAACTGTAATTACAATTGGTAGTACTCATGCCAGTAATCCCAATTATTATACTTATGAAATTTTAATCCCTATAGCTCTGATTTTATCATTTATATTATATTATTTACTTTTTAGAAAAAGATAGAAGGGCTAGATAGCTATCATTCCTTTTTCTATAACGCATTTTCCGTAACCTTTTAGGATATTATTAGCTAACTTTTCTATATCTTTATCCGAAGGCCTTTTTTCTTTAACCTTTTCCTCCTCTTCGAAGCATAAGTAACCAGATAATTGGGAATAACATAATACCTTATTAAATCCACCATAATACAGTCTAACCAATCTTATGCCATTCTTCTCAATGTATCCAGAATCTGTAACTATTTTTGTTATTTGTTGAAAATGCTTCTTCAAAACGTCTTGAGGTTTTTCAGTCAATAATATAACTGCGGATGATAATTTGAACGGAGTAGCCCAAGGAGGTAACTGAACGCTAACAGAAGAAGGCAATAGAGGTTTTTGTAAAGCTGCAGAGAGGAAATGTATTCCGTTTAAAGTCTTCTCAATTATTTTAACCTCGTGACAATTAACTGAGAAGTCGTAAACTAAGCCTTCACCGCTTAAAGCAATTATTGGCTCTTTATCTTCTCTAATGATATTTCTTATTGCTGAGTAAGCAAAGGATTTAACATCAGCTAAGTCGATTTCCTTTGACGGCGAATATAAGTTTTTCCCAGTAATCCTATAGTGTGGCGTCTCTAAGGATAATTTACTAATTCCGTCAGCAAAAATTTCAACACTAGTTTCACTATTAGGTATATTCTCTTTTATTGATATTACTTCTCCATCATAAGTTATTTGAGAGTTAAGGAGCTTTAAGGTTATCATAATAGGTTTAATAAAATGGAAGTTAAATCGTTAGCTTAAATTATAGTGGTAAAAAATAGTAATATGGAAGAACTACTCGATATAGAGCATTCAAAAGAGGAAAGGGAAGACTTCGCAGGCTATAAAATTTCTCCTACTATGATTTTCTTTCCAAAAAACGAAAGTGAAGTAGTTAGGATAGTTAAATATGCTTATACTCATAATATTCCAGTAGTTCCTTGGGGTTCTGGTAGCAGTTTAACTGGAGCTACTGCATGTAAAGATTGCATTCTTGTAGATTTATCAAAAATGGATAAAATTCTCGAAATAAATGATGTAGATTGGTACGTAAGAGTTCAACCTGGAGTTAAACTCATTGACCTTTATGAAGCAGTAGAAAGCAAAGGATTCTTCTTCCCTCCAGATCCTGCTAGTTTCTTCCTATGCACAGTTGGAGGAGCGATTTCTGAAGGTTCTGGTGGAATGAGAGGAGTAAAATACGGACCTTTTAGGGAATGGGTTCTCTCGCTGAGAGTAGTATTGCCTACCGGAGAAGTTGTGAAAGTAGGAGAACCATTAAGGAAGAATAGAGCAGGATATGATTTAACTCACTTGTTTGTAGGTAGCGAAGGTACACTTGGGATAATAACTGAAGCCTGGCTTAGAATAATTCCTAAACTTAGAAAGAAGATTTATACAGTGAAAGTCTTATTGCCTGACTTTAGTACCGTTGCGGAGAATATTATAGGCATAAGAAAAGCCAGGATTTTGCCCGAATTTTCAGAATATATAGACGCAGACGTAATAAGGGCATTAAACAGGAACTTAAATGCCGGCCTTGAGGAATCAGAAGGAGGAATGCTTCTAATCTCAATAGAAGAAGACCAATTACAAGACTTATTAAAGGTGCTTAAAGGTAAAGTAGAAGTTTTAGAAGGAGATGAGGCAGAGAGGCTTTATTCCTTAAGATCTCAGGCAGCAATTGCAGTTAAGGCAGAAACTAGAACTTTTTACGCAGAAGACATAGTAGTCCCTATATCTAAATTGCCAGAAGCTATATCTAAACTAAACGAAATAGCAAAGAAGCATAACACGAAGTTCTACATTATTTCACACATAGGTGACGGTAACTTACATCCTAACATTGTTGTAGACGACGAAAAAGAGAAGGAAGAAATATTTAATGAAATAGCTAAAGTTGCAATAGACTTAGGAGGCTCAGTAACTGGAGAGCATGGAGTAGGAATACAAAAAGCTAAAATGATGTCAGAACAGATAAAAAGCCATAACGGTGAGAGGGTTCTAGACTTAATGATTGGAATTAAGAAAATGCTAGATCCAAAGAATATAATGAACCCAGATAAGTATGTAGAATTGGCGTATAAATTTAAGTAATTTGGTAACAAACTTTTTATTTTTTGATTATATACTTAACTTTATGGATAGAGTTTCGATTATTACATTCGTGGTAGTTCTTGGAACAATGATGGCTGCAATTGATTCTACTATTGTAATTCTCGCATTACCAGTAATGTTACAATGCCTGCATACTGATTTACTTACTCTCATTTGGGTAATTTTAGTCTACTTATTAACTGCTGCAGTTCTAACTACTCAGTTAGGTAGGCTAGGAGATAGACTTGGAAGGGGAAAGATATACAATTTAGGATTTCTTATATTCACAGTAGGTTCTGCCTTTTGCGGTGTTTCGCCCAACGCAAGCTTTCTCATTTCCTCTAGAACTATTCAAGCCGTGGGTGCCTCAATGTTACAAGCTAATAGCGGCGCAATAATTGCTGATAATTATCCTCCAAATAGAAGAGGAAAAGCCTATGGTTATACTTCAATAGGTTGGAACGTTGGTGCAATTTTAGGAATTATTCTAGGAGGAATTTTAACTACTTTTGTAGGTTGGCGGTATATATTTTATATAAACGTTCCTATAGGAATTATAGCTATCATCTTAGGCTTAAGGGAAATTAGAGATTCAAGAATAGTACATGCAAAGTTCGATATTTTTGGAGTTCTCATCTTAGCTTCTTCTCTCATTTTAATAACTTATGGTGCAGCAGAAGTTGCTGGAGTCGGTATTACTCCTTTTAATTTATTCTTGATAATCGCAGGAATTATATTATTATTTCCATTTTACTTAATAGAGAAAAGACAACCTTTTCCGGTAATTGACTTTAAAGTGTTTAGAAATAAGGTGCTTACTGCGTCGCTTTTAGCGTCTTTTTTGCAAAGTGCAGGTTACTTAGCCACAGCGTTTATTCTAATTATGTACTTACAAGGGATTAGAGGATTAACTCCTTTCAACGCATCATTATTACTTGTACCAGGGTACGTTTTAGCTAGCATGGTAGGCCCTATTACCGGTAGGCTTTCAGATAAAATAGGTGCAAGAATTCCTGCAACGATAGGAATTGGATTAATGATCATTGCAGCTTTTATTTATTCCAATCTCACTCTAACTACTCCTTACTATGTAATAGTAGTTACGTCAATAATTGGAGGTCTCGGTTCATCATTTTTCTACCCGGCTAATAATAGCGCTATAATGTCAAATGCTCCTAGAAGCATTTACGGAGGAATTTCTGGAATAATGAGGACTTTAGCAAACATAGGGATATTAATAAGTTACGTCATCGCTATTTCTATTGCTTCGCTGTCAATACCTAGGTATGTTGCATTTGAAGTGTTTTTAGGAACTTATTCTCTAGGAGGACTGAGCAGTAAATTCTTAATCGGAATACATTCAGCTTTTTATGCTTCAATGGCAATTCTTTCAATTGCTCTAGTACTTTCTGCAATTAGAGGAAAGGAAGAGAGGAGTTATTTAAGTTAAAAATATTCATTTTGTTAAAAATATTCAATAAATCGGGTTAGATTTAATAACAACATATGAATACTGTACATGATGAGTAAGGAAAAGGAAGAGTCTCGTTATCAAGAACCTAAACGTGTAATAGGGTTAAAAGACTTGGTTTTCCTAAGCGTTGGCGGGCAATCTCCTTTCTTAAGCATATTAACGTACGGTGTAGCAGCTTTCCTTTACGGAAGTTATTTCGCTCCTATTGCAATAGTTATAGGTACTATCCTAGTTCTACTCAACGGAATGGTAATTTATAAGCTGTCAATTAGGTACACAAAATCTGGAGGATATTATACATACGCTTATTACTCTTTAACGAAAAGATTAGGGTTTGAAACAGGTTGGATATACTTAGTTTATTCAGTATTATACGGTTCAGCTTACGTATTAGGCGCTACATTTGTTTTATATCACGTACTTCAGATAAACCCTTGGATAATAGCGTTAACAATTTTTGGAGTATCATCAATTTTTGCCTTGACCGGAATAAAACCTTCAGCAAAATATGCTATTGTAGCTAGCGTAATAGAAATAGGAATAATGGCTACATTAGCCGTCTTATTCCTAAAATCTACTTCTTTCACTTTCTATAATCCCTTTAATTATCACATATCATTTGGAATGTTGGCTTTGGCTATACTATTCGGTGCGGGTATTCCGACTGGTTATGGTTCAATTACTCCTTTATCCGGAGAAGTTAAGGACCCTAAAAGGACTGTTCCTTTAGCAATAGTTATTGTAATTCTCTTAGGCGGATTATTGGCAGCATTTGACGTTTATGCAATAGGAGATCATTTACTTTACTATCATATTAGCCCAACTTCTACCGATCTTCTCTCTTTAATTGAAAGTAGGTTCGGCATAATTACTTTTGCTTTCGTAATCTTTGCAGCAGCAAATGATGGAATATTAGCAACATTATCCTTTATGCTTGCTTCATCTAGAACAGCTTATGCAATGTCAACTCATGGTTTCCTTCCAAGCATATTCTCTAAGTTTGAAAGCGAAAGAGGACCAATATTTGCATCATTATTAGCAATAGTACTTTACTTAATTACGATAGTTAGTTCACTATATCTAGCCGGGCTAAGACCTTATTTAGCATTTGAAGAAGTAGCAGAAATAGCTGTTCTTTCCAATTTATTAGTACATATTGCAGCTGACTCTTCACTTTTCAAGATCTCGTTGAAGAGATTTAATAAGAGGTTAGTCGAAATTTCCTTAGCTTTAGCTGCAATAGGTATAACTGCTTGGAATATGATTGAGACTATAAGCTCCACTACTCCCGTCTTAGTGTACATATTTATGACGTTCATAATAATGGGCTTCTTGGCCGCAGAAGTTATAGAGATGGAAAGAGAAGAACAACAGCAAGAAGATTAACAGCGTTTACGAGAAATTATTAATAACAAGGTTAATGTAAGTTTAGAATTCCTCTTCTAACATATTAATAAATTTTTGAAATAGAACATTCTCTCGATGAGATGGGAGATTATTTTAAGAGGAAGAGGAGGAATGGGAGTTGTAACTGCTGGAGAAACCTTAGTTAAAGCAGCTGTAAAAGAAGGAAAGTACGGCCAATCAATTCCATTTTTTGGAGGAGAAAGAAGAGGAGCACCGGTAGTTTCTTACGTAAGACTTTCAGATGAACCAATTTATATTCATAGAGAAATTTATAACTCAGACCTTGTAGCGGTTTTCGATACTTCATTATTTAACATAATGGATCCTCTAGAAGGGCTTAAAGAAGACGGAATTCTTTTGCTTAACACTAAGACACCTAAGAAGCTGTGGAAAAATACGTTTTACGTGGATGCAGTGGAGATAGCGGATAAATTAAACTTATCCATTGCCGGGTGGAAATTAGTAAACATGCCCATGGTAGGGGCAATAGCTAAAGTTACTGGAATGATAAAAATTGACTCTGTTGTTGAAGCAATAGAAGAGGAGTTTTCAGGAAAGTTGGGGGAATTAAACGCCGAAGCCGCAAAATTAGGTTATGAAATGGTGAGTAAATATGATTGACTATCCAGTACCTTTAGGAAGGCCTAAAATTGGTTCATCAGGATTGACAGGCCATTGGAGGTTAATGAGGCCGGAAATTGATTACTCAAAGTGTACTAAGTGCAGACTTTGCGTTATTTATTGTCCAGAGAATACCATAGACCTTCTAGAAGGATTTGACGTAAGGATAGATTACGATTATTGTAAAGGTTGTGGAGTTTGTGCTCAAATTTGTCCTCAGAAAGCAATACAAATGGTTCCGGAGGTGAAATGAAATGATAACCGTTCAAAAGAACGTAACTGCAATGGTAGGCAATCACGCAGTAGCTTACGCTGTTAAACAAGCTAAACCTCAAGTATTGGCTGTATTCCCAATAACTCCTCAAACTACTATGTTAGAGAAATTGGCAGAATATATAGATAACGGAGAGCTGAAGGCAGAATTAATAAAAGTTGAAGGAGAACATTCAGCTTTAGCAGCAGTTTATGGAGCAGCAGTTGCAGGAGCTAGAGTATTTACAGCAACCTCATCTCAAGGCTTACTTTACATGACAGAAATGATTTACTGGGTAGGAGGAGAAAGAGTACCTATTGTAAATGCAGTAGCAACTAGAGCATTAGCAGAACCTTGGTCTATTTGGGACGACCACCAAGATTTCTTTAGTAAAAGAGACGCCTCTTGGATAATGATGATGGCGGAAAACGTTCAAGATGCTTACGATATGACTTTACAAGCCTTTAGGATAAGTGAAGATAAGAGAGTAATCTTACCTGTCATGATGGGTTTTGATGGTTTCATTTTAACTCATACAATGGAGAGACTGGAAATCCTGGATGACGAGACTGTAGAAAAATTCCTTCCACCTAGGGAGTTCAACCTTATTGACTTTAACGATCCTGTAAATGTGGGTCCTATTGCTGCTCCGGACGATTACATGAAAATAAAGTATGAGGCAATGAAGGCGATGGAAGGAAGTAAGGAGGTTATTGAGGAAATAAGCAAGGAATACGAGAGGATCTCCGGAAGAAAACAGTATGGACTAATAGAGTGTTATGAGTGTGAAGACGCAGATTATGTATTTGTTACAGCAGGAGCGTGGACTGGAGATGCTAGAGAGGCAGTGAGAAGGCTAAGGAACGAAGGAAAGAAAGTTGGTGTGCTTAAGTTAAGAGTAATAAGGCCTTTCCCGAAGGAGAGAATAAAGGAGGCATTAAAAGGAGTTCAAGGAGTTGTAGTGTTTGACAGGGAATACTCATATGGTTATGGAGGAATTTTGGCTAACGAAATTAAGTCAGCAATTTATAACACTGGAATAGAAGTTATGAGCGTAATTGCAGGCATAGGAGGTAAGGACGTTAGACCTCTTCACTTCCAAAAGGTTATGGAAGATGTTCTTAATGGTGAAAAATTTGAGGAGAGGTGGTTAAATGACTGAAGTGCCCTCTTATATTAAAGAAAAGAAAGTAATTAGACAACAGTACTTCCTAAGAGGAAACGCTGCCTGTCCGGGCTGTCCTATACCTAAAGAGTTAGATTTACTTCTAGAAGTTATGGGCAAGAAGACAGTTCTAGTAGTTCCTGCATCTTGCAGTACTGTAATAATGGGAGATATTCATGGATCTCCTTCAACTGTTCCGGTAGTACATAGTGCTTTTGCCTCGGCCGCAGCAATTGCTTCAGGGTTGAGTAGACAATTAAAAATGAGGGGAGAAGACGCAAAAGTAGTAGTTTGGGCAGGAGACGGAGCTACTGGTGATATAGGATTTGCTACTGTTAGTGGTGCTGCTGAGAGAAATGAGGACATACTTTACGTATGTTACGATAACGAAGCTTTCATGAATACTGGAATTCAAAGGTCCTCTTTAACTCCTTACGGAGCGTGGACTACAACTACTCCTGCAGGTAAGAGGGAATTTAAGAAACCTCTGCCTTTCATTATGATGGAACATAAAATACCTTACGTGGCTACTGCGTCTATCGCTTATCCGTTCGATTATCAGGCTAAAGTTAAGAAAGCAAAGGATATTCAAGGATTTAGATATATTCACTTATTATCTCCCTGCCCTCCAGGTTGGAGGTTTGATAGCAGTCTAACTATTGAAGTAGCAAAGCTTGCTGTTGAGACCGGAATTTGGCCTTTATTTGAGGTAATTAACGGAGAGTTCCAGCTAACGGGGATAAGTAAAGTTCTGCTAGACAAGAGTAAGAGAAAACCTATAACAGAATACCTTAAACTTCAAGGCAGATTCAGCAAGATGAGCGAGAAGGATATAAAGGTAATGCAGGATGCTGTTGATGCGATGTGGGATTACATTGCTGAATTAGTGAAAAGATAGATTTACTCAACTCTTTTTCTTAATCCTTACGCTTAGTGCTTATTAACTTATGACAATAATTTTTAATATGTTGTGGAAAGTAAAGCTAAGTAATATAGGGCCTTTTAAGGAAGCAGAGATAGAATTAAAGCCTTTGACAATTTTTATAGGCAAGAATAGTGTTGGGAAATCATATTTCTTACGCTTATTATGGGCTATATCTTCCTCATCTCCCGACTATATTGAGTTTGAGAAGAGATTTAAAGAACAAGGGGGAGAGGAACTAAGGAAAAGATTAAGGAGTGAAGGTAGATGGAATAAGGATGAAGTAATTAAGTATGTAAAACTTTACCTTAATAGTTTTACTTATTCTGTTATTTCCGGTATAGGAAAAAGAATAGGTATTATAGATCATAATATAGTGTCGCACGGTAAGGAAATTGGTAATATATCTATAACCTCAGATATTATGAATATATCTTTCTCAATTACGAAGGGTAGAATTTCATATAGTTTTAGTTATAAGAATATTATAAATATAGAAGTCACTAAAACTTCTCCTTTAGGTCTTGTATTTAAGGTAGAAAGTGAAGAGTATGATAGAAAAGATGGTATAAAAGATGAGAATGACTTAGATGACGTATTAGGATTAGAATTATTATATATATTTTCATCTATATTATCTCCAATTTTTCAAGGAGACTCTGCAATTCTCTTAGTTGATGGAAGAGCCGGACTAACGGATTTTTTATCATCTCCTTTAAGATCAATGAAAATTTCTGATTATCTAAGTATTGTTGATAAGGAATATCTAACCACATTTTATTTATTATTAGAGCAATTTGATAAGGGAACATTAGAGCAGGAAATATTTAGTGATTTCTTTGAAGAATTAGGTTTTGCACTAAAGCTTATAGAAAAGAGCGGTGTGAAATCTCCATACGTGAAAATGTGGAATAATGTATTACTGCCCTTATCTCAAGCGCCTTCCGGAATTAGAGAATCACTTCCAATAGCTTTATCCCTTTCTAGTCCAGATTCATCTACTGTATTTATTGAAGAACCGGAAGTACATTTACATCCAAAAGCACAAAAGCTCATGGCTAAAATGATTGCAAGAGCAGTAAACTCTAAAAAATACATATTTATTACAACTCATAGCGATTATCTTCTATCATCCATTAGTAACCTTATATCTCTTTCATCTCACCCGGACAAGGCTAAAGAGTTAGGATTTAAAGACAACGAAATACTTGGGAAGGACAAAGTTGTGGCATATTTAATTAAAAGTGAAGGAGATCATTCAAAAGTAGATCAGATCGAAATAACGGATGAAGGAATAATGGAATCTGAATTTACTAAAGTTGCTGAAGAACTTTTGGATGAAAGAGGTAACATTCTTGGCTAGGGATAAATGCAATTTGAAAACAAAAATAGGAGAATGCGAACTCATAGATCTAGACAAGATTTACGATTTGCAAGAAACGAAACACGCTGACCTTTTATTAAATTGTGGAGAGTTAGTAATTATTGTTGAGGAGACAGGCACTATGAGGTCTGCCGATGTTACTCAAATAATTTCTACAATTGATAATTTAATGAGGGATAAGGAAAAATACGGCATTAAGACAGATCCTAAGAAGTACATAGGAATAGTACACTCTAATAGTAGAGTTGATTCTATAGGAAAAAAATATCTATATAGTAAAACTAAAGGTAAAATGATTTTAAACATAGCCAATTGCTGTGATGACTTGCCAAGGAAAATTAGGAAATATTTTAGTAAGTGAAAATTTTATGGTTGATTTGAAAGTTAAGTTTTCTAGTAATTGCCATTTTGACCTGCACCGTGGGTCATTTTTACGTAAAAATGACCCATATTATGAGTCGAATTTATGAATTTTTGACCCATATCTCATATAATGGATAGGGAGTAAATTCTCAAGGCATTAATTGACTGGAATTTCTGGTATAAGGAGCAATTTACAGGCTATCCTAGAAATTATTCAAAACAAGTTCTGGACATAATGAAATCAGGGTTTGTAGCAGACGTTATAGGAGTTAAGAGAAGCGGAAAGTCTACAATATTTAATCAAGTAATCTCTCATCTAATAAAAGAGGAGAAAATTAGCCCTTTTCTTACACTTTTAATTAACTTTGAAGATTCTAGGTTTGCTGAAATTGATAATGCTGATAAACTATATTCTCTTATACATATATATAGAGAATAGAATGGAATAAATGGAAAGCCCTATATTTTTCTTGATGAGGTTCAGAAAGTTAAAGGTTGGGAGGGATTCGTCAGATCTTTAATAGACAGAAAAGAGGCTTATGTAGCAGTTTCTGAATCTACCTCAATTATTAATAAAGGAAAAGTTAGGGAAGTATTAGCTGGAAGGCACATTTCAGTTGAAGTATTACCTTTATCTTTTTCTGAATATTTAGAGTTTAAAGGTATACAAATTGGGAGAGAAATCGATCTTTTAGCCAGAGAGGAGGAAATTAAAAAGTTGTTTCTAGAATTTCTAAAATTCGGAGGCTTTCCTGCAGTAGTTAACAGCGAAATTAAGGATAAAATTTTACTCAATTTATACGACGATATAATAACTAAGGACGTGATAACTCAGTGCAAAATAAGGCAAGAGGTAAAATTAAGGGAATTATCACTCTTTTATATTTCTAATGTGGGAAACAGAATTTCCTTTAGGAAGATTTCTAGGTCTTTAAATATTCCATTAAATACTGTAGAGAGGTTCACTTCTTGCCTTTTAGACTCTATGTTAATTTATTTTGTACCTCCTCTATCTCCGTCCTTGAAGGAAATGGTGAAAGGAGAAAAGAAGGTTTATTCTGTAGACCAAGGTTTATCATATGTTGTAGGCTATAAATTGAACGAGAGTCTCGGTTCTCTCCTTGAAAATGCTGTATATTTAGAGCTAAGGAGGAGGTATGGAGGAGATTCAATTTTTTACTATCACGGTAAGAATGAAGTTGATTTCATAATAAAGATAAATAATGAGGTTCGTTACGCTTATCAAGTAACTTTTACGCTTAACGATAAAAGGGAAATTAAAGGATTAAAGGAGTTAGAAAAGAAAGCGGGTAAGAAAAGAGTAGAAAAGTTCATTATAACCTTTGACGACGAGGAAAAGGAAATTGATGAAATAAGAGTAATGAAAGCGTGGAAATGGATGATCCATTTTATTAATGAGAGTTTATAGCCATATTTTATGCAAGTTGAAATTCCAGACGTAATTTACGCTTTTATTACGGAAAGCTTAGGGAAAGATGCTTCTAACGTATTAGTTGATGCTTTCTTGTCAACCTTAGATAAGGGAAATAGGCTAAAACTTTACGTTAAGTTAAGCGAGGAATATGAAAGGAAGGAGATCGATGGAGAGGCATGCTGGAAGGCCCTATCTTACGTATTTAAAGCAATAGCCGAAATAGAAGGGATAGAAATTTCTTCTTATCAAGATTATTATAGCCTTGCGGACTATTTATCATTTAAGTTGAATAATACCGAAATTATAAAATATTTTCTAAATGCAGAAAAACTTCATGCTGAATATCATCCAAGACCTCAAGATAAAGATTCACTTAGAGTAAGAATGGACCACTGCAAAAAATTGATAGAAGTTGCAAAGGAATACTTACGAAAATCAAAAAGTCTTCCCGAGGAAATTTAAGTACTTATAACTGCGCTTGCTGACGAAGTTTTAGTGCTAAATGAATTCAGTATTTCTTTTAGTTTTTCCTCTAGAATTTCGGAATCTCCTTGTAATATTCTAATTGCTTCCATTGTAGTTAACTCTACCTTTGTCACAGTGCTGTCTACATTGAGCTTTTGAGAATTAGTTATTATGAACCTCTTTTCAACTGGATATTCCTTCTTCTCATGTTCAACTTTTTCTAACATTGAAAGTAATTTCACTTCGTCGTCATCAGTCCTATCATCATTCAATAATTTCACTAAACCTACGTAAGCGTTGCCGTCTTTAATAAAGAATATTCCTAAGGTTATATACTTACCTTTTACTTCAACTCTTTTTCCTCTGGGATGAACGTAAGTTACCTGGAATTCCTTGGTTAACGATGATAATAAATCCCTTATCATTTTCTCTAATTGCTTTGACTCTTCTTCAGGATTTTTAAGGCTGTGCGATTCCTTTAACTTCTCTTTTACACAGTTTACGACGTCTTGGGAGTTAGAGCACTCTTTTTCAAATTTTTCTACTTCGGATTTCATAAACTGAAGTATAGAGCTTACGGTGTTAAGTTCTCTTCCGTTCCATAAAGATAAAACTATTGGAAAGAGATCGTCAGATATTTCGTGACAATACGCATCAACTATTTCCTTAATGTCCTCTGAAGTTAAGGCATTATCGAGGGATATTCTACTTTCGTCCAGCCTTCTTCTTATAGCTAAATCCGTAATTTTACTATAAACTTCAGTAGGTACTGCCATTAATATTGGGACTCCTAAACCCGAGTTTATTAGTCTATGAATTTTCGGAATGTGATTTTCTCTTACTTCGTCTATGAGTAAAGAGAGATGTTCAATCTCCTTTAAGTCGCTTATTGCCCTTATCATTCCGTCAAAGTCCTTTTGGTAATCAAAACAGTATAACCTAAGGAGAGGGTCATTGTATTTACCGCAAACTCTCATTAGCCAATCCTCAAATTTTACTCCAAGTAATCTCTTCCAAAAGGAATAGCCGTATTTTTTCTTATCAAGCCTAGGTAAGACCTTCTGCCTAATTTCGTTCTTGTCTATTTTACTCCAGAATTCATCCTCTATTTCATTTTTACTTGCCAGATCCATATATAGCGCGTCTTTTACGATTTCCTGGACTTTTTTCAATATTGTAGTTTTACCCATCCCTGGCTGGCCTATAATTGAAGCAATGTCGTTGTTTCTTATTGAATTCAGTGCTTTATCTAAGTATTGTTTATACGTAGGCCCTACTAGGATTACATTATTTGAATTCCAAGTTGTTACAGTTACTTTTGGAATATTACATATCATTTTTCATCACCTCTTCCTCTTTATTATTATACCGTAAACAGAACCTTTTTTGACGAATCCTTCTTCTCCTCCTGCAATTAACTCATAATTTTCCTCAATGTGCCTCTTTAACTTAGAATAAAACTCCTCTTTAGTTAATCCCATTTCTATTCTAATGTCCTTCAAGTGTGCATAGCCCAGGTTATCCTTGACTTCATTGTAAATCTCGTCAAAGTAATTTTCGCTCAGTTTCTTCTTTTCTAATACCGCCTCTTGTAGTTTCTTAATTTCGTCCTTAATCTCTGTAATTTCCTTTAACAATAAATCAAATTTGTTATCACCATTGTTTGATGAAGTTAATTCAAAGGATTTACCGCTCCCGCTTTCTATTTTCCTGATTTTTCCTTCTTTTTCCAATTTTTCAAGTACTAAAGACAATTCTTCTCCATCGGCTTTTAATTTCCTCTTAATTTTAGAAAATGCAACTGGTCTACCATCATAAAGTTCCTTAAGGGCAGAAATAACTAGTTCTTCACTTAACATGAATTAACTCTTATTATGATTATTTTAAACCACTAGCTCTAAGTATTACCTCATATAATATTCGTCCAAACTTCTCCTTACGTTCCAACCTTCTTCGGATAACTCTTGAAGTCCTTTTTCTATTAAATCCTTATAACTCCTCAAATTGTCTTGTATAGCGAAGTCGAAATTATTTACAAATATTTCTCCACCTTCAACGTTCTCTGAAATTTCTGACGGATCTTTCTTGAATATTCCTCCAAAGAACCCTTTTTTACCTCCTTTATATATCTGAGGAGGTAATACAACTTTTCTAGAGTCAATTTGAGCTACCAAAAGAGGAACTATTATCTCAGCTTTATCTTCTGCTAATATCGATATAAATCTAGGTAATTTCTGCAGTTTATCCAGGATTGCTTTTTCTGAATTTTCAACATTGTTTAGCTTGGATATTATTAATTGTTGCAATTCGTCCAATTTTTTAATTTCTTCATTTATTTTGTTTATATCCTTTTGTTTCATAGAATTTAATTCATTTAACTCACCTCTTAATCTTCTAATTTCGACCTTGTGTTTTTCCTTTATTTCGTTAAGTTTCTCAGAAATCTCATTAAGATATTTTTCCTTTATACTATTTACAGAAGAGGTACTATCTATGAAACCAGCTTCCTTATCTAGTTCAGCCTTAGCTATTAAGACTTCAATATCTGGAAGCTTAGAGTAAAGCTGAGAAGAGTACTGCTTAATTTCTTCTTCAACCTTAGTCTTTTCGTCATTCACTATCTTCTTTAATTCCTCATTCTTTGCCATAATTTTTGCATCGTAATCGCTCTCTATTTGCCTCCGTTTTTCAACTCTCTTTCCTTTCATTATTGCTATTATTTCCGAGATTTTTTCTTTAGTCTTTTCTATTAGATCTATTTCCGAGATTATTTTATTTGCTGCTCCTTGTATATCCGAAATTAAGAACTGAACGTCTATATCTTTCAATTTCCTGTCTAAAATTTGTAGAGGTAATTGTGAGCTTCCTAACTTTAATAGATTTTTAAAGTCCTGATCCATCACAAAGTCAAAATGAATAGTTGAAGAGCCTCTAACTTCATCCCATCTAATTGAATTCATTAGTTCTAGCACTTGCGATTCATCAGAAGTTTTTTCTATCATTGAAATTATTTTATCATAATCTTGTAATATAAAGGAATTAATTGAAGTAGAGAATTTACTGGTCTCATCAAAAATATAATATCCACCACCCTCAGATTTTACCGCAAGCAAAGGCCACCCTATTAGTGAAGCAAATGAAATTTTATTATTTTTACCAGCAACTTTTGCAATTGATATTGCTAATTGCTTATAAGTTGGTAACGGATTAAGATTTTCATCCACAACTAGGCTTAAGTTAATACTTTTCATAAGAGAATATATGCTCAAATAAATTAATACTTTGCCGTTTCTTGAATGAATTATATACATTTATTTAAATAAATTTCATATATAGATTTTAAAATATAAAACCTATCTTAAATTAAGTATCTTACAAAAGATTGAAAGCCTCGTCCTTCCAAGGCAAGAGGAAGTCAGTTATAACAATGTTCTCTTCTATATATATCTAATTTATTCTGAAATAACCCATTCAATATAAAGTAATAAAAAATACTACATTATAAAATAAACAGTGTTAGATCTACCACAGCTTAACTTTTTTTAATTATTGCTTATTATACCTATTATGGTCGATAGAGTAGGTAAAAATTATGTCCTAAAAGAACATGAAATTCATTATCCAGAGAATTATGATTTCAGGATTTTACATTATATCTACTACCTAGAAATATATCCTGAGGAAAGCAGAATAAAAGGAAAAGCCGTAGTAAAATTTCTAGGAAAAGATTTAATTTTACATGCTAGGCATTTTCAAATTAATAAGATCAAACTAGACGGAAAGGAAGCAAATTATTCTTACGATGGCGAGAAAATAAGCATACAAGGTGAAGGAAAAGAGGCCGAAATAGAATATGAAGCAAAACCCGTCTTAGGGCTTATTTTCAAGAAATTAAAGGACTATATAGAAGTAGCAACTACTGGGGAAGTAGATCAAGCAAGGAATTGGATTCCTATCCTAGATGATCCTGCAATAAAAACTACTACCGAATTTTATATCAAAGTAAGAAAGCCATACATTGCATTATCTAATGGTAGATTAATAGATAAAAAAGAGGACGGAGACTTTATCACTTTTCACTGGCTAATGGATAAACCCCACTCTCCTTACCTTAATAGTATAGCTATAGGAATGTTCTCTAAAGAAGAGGACGAATGGGAAGGAGTAAAATTAGAAAATTACTTACCCAAGGGATATGAAGAATTCTTTTGGAATTTATCCTCAGTAAAGAAGGCAATTGAATTCTTTTCATCTTATACTGGAGTAAAATATCCTTATTGCAGATATGCGCAAGTAGTACTTTTTTCTATGAACGGAGGAATGGAATACATTACCTCAACTCACCTTACTTGGAGAGTAATCCACGATAAAATTGCGGAGAAAAATTATTCCTCAGAAAATCTCATTGCTCATGAATTAGCTCACCAATGGTTCGGAGACTTAATAACAACAAAGGATTGGCCAAACATTTGGCTTAACGAAGGTTTTGCAAGTTATTTTGAGGCACTTTACGTCGAACACGAGAAAGGAAGGGAAGAATTCCTTTATAACCTCTATAATAAGTGGAAAGGTTATGAGGAAGAGAAGGAAAAATATACTAGACCAATTGTCTGCCGTTATTATAAATGGGGAGACGAACTTTTCGACAGACACACTTACAACAAGGGGGCATTATTCCTTCATAAATTAAGGAATTTTCTAGGAGATGAGACATTTAGGAAGGGGATTAAAGAATACCTAGAGAGATTTAAATACCGTTCAGTCGATACCGAGGATTTTAAGAAAGTAATGGAAGAAGTCTCCGGGAAAGATTTAACTTTCCTCTTTGATCAATTTGTATACTCTGCCTTTAATCCTTCAGTGGAAGTAACTTCAATTGACGGAGGAGTTAGGATAAAGAATGAGGTTGAAGTAGACGTAAAGATAGGTAAGGAGATAAGAAAAGTCAAGCCTGGAGAAAGTCTATTATCAGGAGAATACGTTTGCGTAGACCCTAATTTTACTTCCTTGGCAGAGATTGAGGATAAGCAAGGAGAAGAAGCTTTAATAAAAGAAAGTAAAGACGAAGAATTAATCTGCAGAATTAGGGCAGTTACTTCGCTCTCAAGGTTTTCCGATTTTAAGGCAATACAAGCATTAAAGGAAAGGTTAGAGAACGACTTTTGGGGAGTATCTTACGAGTCCGCAATATCCTTAGGTAAAATAAAGAACGACGATGCATTAAACGTGTTAATGTTGAATCACGAAAATCCTAAGGTAATGGTAGGTATTGCAAAGGCATTAGGAGAATTCAAATTTAATCAAAAGGCCAAGAATTTTCTCTTAGAGGTAATGGATAAAGCTGAGAGTTATCACGTAAGGGCAGAGGCAATTGTAAGCCTAGGTAAGATAGGATTTACAGACGTTAAGGAGAAAATTATAAGTCATTTTGAAGACGAAAGTTACGCTGATGTAGTACCTTCTGCAGTGATAGAGGCTTTAAGCTATTTTGGGGACGACGAATCCTTTAGGTTTGTGATAGACCGCGGGTTTAAGAACGAAAAGGAAACTATTAGGGCTGCAGTCGCAAGGAATTTATGGAGATTTGGAGATAAAAGTAGGGAATACTTATACTACTTGGTCAAGGATCCTTCACCTATTGTAAGAGGTGCAACAATTAAATCTCTTGAGGAATTAAAAATGAAGGATTTACTCAGGACGATAGTGGATAACGAAGACGAGGAGCTAAGGAATAGGTCAAACGCTTTAAGAGTGTTGTATAAGTTAGGACAGTAACGTTATTTCATTTTCTTCTTCTCTTCATATAATTTTTTAACATACTCTAGCACTTCTTGTGCCATTCTTAACGCTTCGTTTGCGTCATATTCAGAATACAAAAGTTCTGGCGGAGTTCCAGTTTCCTCTTCTCCATACATTGATAACTCTCTTTCCTTTCTTAATGACCTTGAGTAAGAAGCAAAAAGGTCAATCTTATGACCGAACCAATCTGGAAACTTACTAGAGTTAGTTTTTAACGTTGGACCTACATCGTGAAATTTAGGCACTTCTACCCCCACTAGTTTAAGGCTAGCTTTTAACAATAGTTCAACTGCTTCCTGACAGAACCTAACTACAATATGATAGTTCTTCTTATTTAGCTCTGTTTTTGCTAATTCGATTCTCTCTTCTGCCTGTCTTATGTAAGATAAGGCAATATCGTCAAAGTTCAATTACATCACCAAATTTATAATCCTTTTTTAAAACCCAGTACCACATTTTACCTTGCCTTACCCTTTCTGCGCCAAGTTCCTTTAATTTTTCCTTTAATTTTTCTAGGATATTTAGGAAAAAGTTGTCCTTATCATATAATATAATTCCATCATATACTAAATCTAGATAGAGGGGAGAAAATCTTACTGCCTCCTCAGGAGTTTTGAGTACAGGGGATAGTGTAATATAATATCCTTCCTTCCAATATTCCTCCAGATTAAGTTTATCCTCTACTTTAGTTTCAAATAACCTTATCCTTTTTAGCATACTATCCTTAGGTAAATCCTTTATTACGACGATTAAATCCACGTCGCTATCTTTCCTATTATCTCCCCTTGCTATGCTACCGTATAAGACTACTGAAATCAAAGAGTCCTTAAATTCCTCCTTCATGATCGAGACCATCTTGTTCAAGAGAGTAGCGTAAGGTTCTGAAACCACATGTATATAATGGAAAGAGAAAATATAAAAACGTCACTTAATGATTTACACTCTCCCGCAAACTTAAGGAAGTTTTCTTCGCTTTCCTCATCTATTATTATTAAATCTATTATCTCCGAGATCTCTTCCGGCAACATTGAATGTATGTCAAGCAGGATCTTACTTACCTCGTCTTTTTTAAGGTTTTTAACAACTAAAGCTAAGTCAAGATCACTTGCTCCAGTGACTTTACCTTTTATTACCGATCCAAAAAACTATGACCTCTTTTGCATCAATTATCTTTTTAGCGCTATTAAGAACTTCTTCTGCAATTTTCCTCCAGTTTTTCACCAGATATTCTATCCTTTCTAGTCCGAACACCACTTATTGCCCCAAATTTTTCTCATTAATTCTAGTATTTCCTTTGCAGTATTTAAACAAACTTCTGCGTCCTCCTTAGTTAATCTCACAGTCAAGTACTGTCCCCCTAGTTCTAGCGTTTTCCAAAAGAATTCTCCTCTCCTTCTTTTTGTGAAATCTTGGATTTCTTCTTTCATAGCTAGAGAAGATAGGAGAGAAAGTAATTTCCTTAATTCGTGAGTTTCAGGGAAAGGAAAACCCAGGAAAGAAATTGTTGCCTTTATTGAAAGTTCTGCAGACATTTGAGATAAAACGCCGCTTACGTCATAAAGATCTTTGCTCAGCTAATCTTCTGCGGCCTTTAAATACTCCAACGGCCTCCTACAGAAAGTGAAAGGCAATTCATGCATTCTTATTGCCTACCTTCCCACTTTTTCTTCCACATAGTAAACATCGCTATTATTTCAGCAAAGAACATTAATGGGAAAGCCGCTAAACCCATGATAAATCCCCTAATGTTTTTCCTAAAGTGAGCAAAAACTATTAGGAGCATTATACTACTAACAAGGGAGGACAGTTCAGCAAATACGTTATGTAACATAAATATTTCAAAATAGAATGGGTCAACATGCCTATATATAAATGAAGGATCAACATAAAACGAGTGCATGAAATTTTCATTTCTCCTTACTACGATAAAGTAGAATGCGTGTATTGGATCTTCTATGATTCTGTCTAGCAATTTCGGATGAGATAGTATATGTCTAAGCGTAATTTCAATGAAAGTTAAGTTGGAAATAATAATAAGGATAGGCAAAGTATTCCAGTATACTAGACTAAAACTGTAAAAAGCACTTTTTTTGAAGATGGAGCCATCAAAAAATTCCTTAATCATAAAGAAATTGTTAGCCCTATACCACCTTATCAATTGCTTAAAGAAAGCTGAGATGCTGTCAGGAGCCTTAGTTTTTACTATTACATCATCAACTATTTCAGCTTTAAAGCCCAGTTTATATACGTAGTTAGTTAGTTGCCTATCGTCTCCAAGAATTGTGGAAAAGCGAAATAATCTCACTTCGTCATATTCCTTAGATAAGATAAAAGGTTTAATTACTTCGGTTTTTGCTAATATGCATTGCCCATTAAGTGTCAAAACGCTTCCAAAAATTGATAAGGCTTTATAACTTAACCTCCTCAAAAAGTGGACAACTTCGGAGGAATAGTAAGCTAACCTACTCTTTCCTCTAACTAATCTAATTTCTGGAGAGACTGCAACAACTTTATCTTGAAGTCTGGAAATTAGCCTTTTAATTCCTCCTTGAGGTAAAATAGTATCGCTGTCCAAGAGTAGCACGTATGGAGTATTCACAAGTTTAATCCCTTCTTTTATTGCCTTCCTTTTACCTCCCTTCTTTATACTTATAAATATTCCACCTTCACCTTCAACTATAGATTTGTAAGGTTCAGTGATTCCATCCCCTACAACTATGAATGAGATTTTCTCCCTTTTCACGGATTGTATAACCTTTCTAAATAGTTTAACATCCTCCTTGTAGACTGGAATGACTGCGGTAACGTTCTCGGAAACTTCCAGAGGGGGAGAACTTTTACCTTTTTTTATCAAAGAAAACAAGAGTGTAGAAGTAATGTAAATAAAGGTAAATGCTGAAACGAGTGTAGAAGTAATTAAATAAATTTCGATATCGAATCTCATCTAGTAAATCTTACATATTCAATATATAAAGGTTACTTTAATTTCTAACATTCAATATTACACGATTTTATTTAAAAAGTATTAGTCTCCAATCCATCCATGTACATATTCGAAATACTGGTGGAACGGATCTATGTTTAGAGGTAGTGCAATAATAACCCTATACAAGGAATACAGTAACTAAGCTTGTAAACTTATTGTTATCAAAGGGTTTAGTACTAAGGGCTAAAGAAAAGGGAAAGACTAATGGCAGACCTAGGCTAGTTTATTTTGCAACTCCAGACATTTACTCTAAATTGCTTACTGATTTACAGAGCATAGTAAACAATTCATTAAAAGAAATATCTAAAATTAGGAAAAATACTTAATTTTCTTGTTTTTACTATTAAAGTCCCTTTTAAACTCTGTTAAAGAAAGATATGTAAGTTATTTATAATGACAATTTATAAATTTTAGAATCGAAATGTACTCATGGAGTTTAAAATTCAATTCCCAGACGGAAGACAAGTGGATTTCCACAAGCTTGTTGAATTCCTTTACGGCATTACCGACAGTGAAATGAACATTTTACATCTTCTTCTGTCTACAGATGAAAAACTCTCAGTAGAAGACATCTCAGAAAGATTAAAAATAGCTAAAACATCGATAAGTAAGCCAGTAAATATTTTACTATCTAAGGGTTTAATCATGAGGGATAAAACTGAGGGAGAAGGAAAGAGAAGGCCTAAGTATCTTTATTACACTAACAAGAATGCTGTTTATAATAAGATAGTTAATGATCTAGAGACTATTGCTAAAATCTTTTGTGAAAAGTATAAATCTCATGTAGAGTCTGTTGTGGCTAAATAAATTTTTTAAATTCTTTAAACAAGAGCATTTCATGCAAAAGATAAGACCTTTATTCGTATCTTCTGCAGGATTTTTTCTAGATGGTTATGATTTATCTGTAATATCTTTTGCACTGTATTTTATAGCTCAAGAAATGAAGCTATCGTCATCACAAGAAGGGTTAGTTTCATCTGCTTCATTAATGGGAATGACTATTGGTGCGTTATTATTCGGTTTCCTAGGTGATAAAGTAGGCAGGAAAAAGTTAATGGGCATAGACCTAATATTCTTCATGACCTTTGGAATAACTTCAGCTCTTTCACAGAACTTTACGCAACTCTTCATATCTAGACTTTTGCTTGGAATAGGCATTGGAGGGGACTATCCAATATCCTCGACGATAATGAGTGAATTTTCTCCAGCAGTAAATAGAGGGAAATATCTAGTTGCATCAATATCTCTTTATTGGGTAGGAACTTTAGTAGCCTCGATAGTCAACTTAACTTTCTTAAGTTTCTACGAATTTTGGAGATATACTTTCCTATTCGGTGCCTTAATTTCATTGCCAATTATTTTACTTAGGATAAAGCTTGACGAATCTCCTAGGTGGTTAGCATCAAAAGGTCTATTAGTTACCGAGAAATTTAACCCTCAAGTTGAGAACAAAGGAATAAATGGAATTAAGGAACTTTTCGAAAATCCTTTATTACCTTACGTTTTAGCGGTTTCAATGGTCTGGTTCTTGTTTGATGTAGCATCTTACGGTATAGGGCTATATTATCCTCTAGTGCTAAGAGAGTTTGCTTTCCCTTCAAACGTTGAGGTTCTTTATAGCACAATGGCAATAGCTGGAGGAGCTTTATTAGGTTATTTAATTGCCGTGTCTGCAATTGATTCACTAGGTAGGAGGAAGGTCTTACTTACGGGATTAGGAGGAATGGCTTTCCTACTAATAATAGGCGGAATTACTAAAATTGAAGGATTTTTGCTAGTTCCATATTTTATGACTTTTGTTGCTCTAGAACAATGGGCTGGAGCAGTAACTTTATTTTATCCCACGGAGATCTTTCCAACGTCTGTGAGGTCTACTGCTCAAGGATTTGCAACTTCAGTTAGCAGAATAGGAGCAATACTTGGAGTATACTTCTTCCCATCAATGGTTCGTTCTGTTGGCTTTTCATCATCCTTGATAATATTTGGAATTACATCTACTCTTGCGTTAACAATTTCGTTCTTAACTTATAGGGAGACTAGGAAGAAAGAATTGGAGGAAACCAGTTTAGGGAAAATAACAATCATTAATAACAACAGAAAGTAAAATCTCTTTTTCTTTATAAAAAATAAGCTAAAACATTAAGAGAGAATTAGTTCATATTTGAGATAAACCAGCAACTATTGGTTGAGAGAGGAAGCCTACTGCTTGGCTAGTTACAGCGGAAGTTGCATAGAATGCTCCAAATAACATTGCAGCTATTGCAATATTTCCGTTCTTTAATTCAGTGTTTATATAGAACGTTTCCATTTTCCTGACATCCTATGGGCAAAGAATCTGTAAATTTCCCTTTGTGCTAAAGTTATTGAGAATATTGCTAGAGGCAATCCTATGAATAACTGTATTAAGCCGCCAACTAGATCAGCAATTGCGCATTTTCCTCCTAAGAATGCTCTTGCAATCCCTGCTGCTCCTTGACCTATTACGCTAGCTGCTGCAACTAGTATTCCTGTAACGTAAATTCCTAATGCAATATTTCCCTTCTTTAATTCTGCAATCTGATCAAGGTTGAAGTTAACTTGTCTAGTAAATTTAACGAAAGTGTTATACTGAAAAGTGCTGATGCAACTCCCACGACTATTTGAACTACAGCTATTCCTAAGCTTTCTCCTATGTATAGGAAGTTCATTTTTGGTCTGAATGAAGGCTCTTTAACAAGGTTTAAAAAATAAACTAAGGTAATCCTTTGGTATTATCTCCTAGAAAGTTTCAAAAATACAAAACTTACTATCTTTATTAAAAATGAAGAAAGAAGTAAAAGTAAATCAATTAAAAATAAGGGATATTGACAATCTTTTATTTTATCTCGGTCAATTATTTACGATTTTAAGAACGTTAACTTAAGCATTGCTAAAGCAATGAGATAAATTTGTGCACAAATAAAGCTGATAGTAACTGAATTAATACTAAAGAATAATAAAGGAAACATGTACAAATTCAAAAAATAAAATAACTTAACTATCAATGGACGACGGAATTATTTCCTTCTTCTGCTCATTATTATTGCTATAATTCCTATTATTATTGCTATTACTGCTAGACCTAGAGTTATATAAATTAGCGTAGACAAACTAGTCTTTACAGATGTTAAGCTATTGTCTAAATTATTTATGGAACTCGATAAGCTGGTTTCGTTAGCCTTTACATTGGTATATAGATTTTCTAATTGATTCTCAAAATTGACTGTTACAGAGGACTTAGTATATAATCCATCAGACTGGATTGCCTCAACTTCAATAGTGTAGCTACCATCTGGATATTTAGTAGTGTTCAGAGCATAACTAAAAGTTCCATTACCGCTAAACTCTGTAATTTCTTGTCCATTTAATAATACTAATACTTTACTTATATCCTGTCCTATTATATTAAACGAGATAGTGTATACGCCAGTTAAGTTTTGGTTAGCCGTTGGAGAGATTATCTTTATTTCTGGTAATGCTGGGGATATATTGCTTATCTTAGAGCTCTCTATAGTTATCATTGAGTTTACTAGAGTAATTCCATCAACTGAAGAATCGACTAAGGTTATATTAGAATCATCTAGGTATAAGTTACTACCAGAAGAGGATATTAGGGTTATGCTTGAATTTAAGAACTTTACATTAGTTAAATTACTACCAACTATGCTCACGTGACCTATTATTGTATCGTTTATTAGTACGTCATTAGTTAGAGTTCCATTAGTAATTATTGTATCGTTTATCAATGCTGAGTCATAAGTCTGGAAACCGTCAATAGTCTTTCCTTCAATTGCAGTATAAGGTAAGACGTAAGTTATTCCTGCAAGGCTTGGTGAAGGAGAAGTAGAGTAACCGCTAGCAGATTCTCCGGTAATTAATATTCTGAAAGGTGCACCGTAATAGTTTAATCCTGCTAAGTAAGTTAGATTCCCTGGAGATAATGTTGAAGGCAATGTTACATTTCCTACCCAGAGGCCTAGTTTAGCGTTATACCACAACGGTAATTCCACAATTATGCTTATCTGCGAATATTCGAAGCATAAGGACTGAGGATACACAGTTGCAGAGTACATTCCGTACTTTACTTCAGTTCCGTTAGGATAAGTAATGTTAGCGTAAACGGTGAGAGTCTGTCCCTCGAAGGAATAAGACTTTACTTTAACGTTAACAGTTGAGGGCTCTTGAACGTATATTTGACCATAAAAGCTTCCGTTAATATACTGCCCTAGGCTTAGGGAGAAGTAACTGGAGTGGAGTAATATTGTGTATAACCCTGGAGTGGAGTCGCTGGGCACATGTAATTCTCCAAAATAGATGCCTTGACAGTTCAAGAATATCTTGGCTGTACTAACTACTTTACCTTCTGGGTTAACAAGCTCAGCGGTAACGTTCGATCCGTCCATTACTGCAAAATATTCAGAAATTCCCAATGAAGACGATGTATATTCGAACAATATAGACGGAGGCTGTATTATTCCTTGTATTATAATATTCTCACCAGGATAGACGCTTCCTGGCTCTTCAATTACTGGAGGTAATATAAATAGACCGAAAGGATATTTTCCTTGTAATGACACACCGTTAGTAAAAGCTACGTAACCGAAGGCGTTACCTACCATCATTAAATAATCTCCTGGAGTAAGTGACGGATATGTTCCTACCCAGGCTACAACGTTAGGCTCTATTTCAGTCTCCACAAGCGTTGTATTACCTACTAGAGTATAGGAGTTATTCAGTATACAGTACTTATATATTGAGATTAACAGAGTCGAGCGATTATACAACTGGCCTAATGCATCAGTTACGTTTGCAACAATGAAGCACTTGCAAGCTAATACTGGTACAAAAGTTTCCGGCAACAAGAACTGCACGAAGTAACCTGAGAAGACTTCGTCAACGCCGTATCCTTTTACACCGTTAGATGAACCATACACAGTTACCTCTAGTATTCCGTTAGCGTTTGAAGGTAAAGTTGTTGTTCCAATCCATAAGTTTGCACTAGGATTATAGGCTAATGGCACGGTTGAAATGTTTCCTAAGATGCTACTTATTACTGCCATGAAACTACCAGAAGTTACTTCAGTGCCGTTATAAGTTATGTTTGCCACAATTTCCACAGTTTGTCCGGGGAAGAACTGAGGCGGAACTAATCCAGTAGAGTTAACAACTGCTACCTCAATTGATAACCCCTTCTCCTCCTTCATTGTCATGTTATAATAGTATGCAAATTCTCCAACGTTTAAAGTACCAAAGCCCGTAACTAAATTATATCCATAAGTAGCAGTCCAAGGAATATTATAGCCGAAAGTGATAGGATTAAATACCTTAGAATAAATGGTGGAATTTTCGCCAAACATGTATATTACTGGATTCAAGTTGCCTAGTTTTATATGAGCGTAATTCATTACTAGTGCTAATAATCCAGCAGTTAACGGAGAAGCTTCGCTAGTACCTCCAGTTATTTCGGTTACGTTACCTGGGAAGATAATGTATACTCCGGGATAGACGTTTGCGTTGGCCGAAATTGCTGGAGTAGTTTTACCTGCAGGATAAGTCGAAGGAGTTGGTATTCCCCATTCATAGTAAGGCTTAGGCTCAATTACGCTAACTCCTCCAGTAGATCCTCCGAAGTTCACGTCATCTGGCACAAAACCGTAATTGGACCAAGCTGTTTGTGTAGAGTTCCCTGGAAATTGTATATATGTAGTTGTTCCTCCTACTGATGTTACAAAAGGTGAAGATGACGGGTAAATTACACTACCTATAGGTCCGTTACTATATCCTGAACCTCCTCCATCTCCACTTGATGCTAAGAAAGTTATCCCCTCAGCAGATCCTAGAGCGTAATAAACGTCTGTTTCGTAAACGCAAGTGTAAAACTCCTGTGCGTTATATAATGAGAACATTGATTCTGGTATACCGAAGCTTTGAGACAAATCATCAACAATATCTTGATTTACTATGCAAGCAATCACTGCAGATAATGGTAAAGCTCCGTTGGCAATATATAATGTGATATTTGCCTTTGGAGCAATTGAATGGGCTACTTCAACGTCTAGGCTAATTTCTCCAGCCCATCCAGTAATTATTCCTTTGCTCGGGTCATATGGCCCAATGGGTATTACAGTGAAATTCGTAGAAGGTAATCCAGTAACTTTATCGAAGTAAGCTAACTGCTGGAAAATGTATGGGTCTCCACAAAAGTCCAGAATTCCGATGTTATATCCTTGACCGTAGTCTTTCATTGCGTAAAGTGCTGTTGCATTGTAAACTTTCTGTAATGCAGTAGGCCAATAAGCTTCAATCGGTTCAGTAATGTTAACCTGGTCTGCTATCCTTGAGGCTATAGACTGAATGTCTTTCTGAGTAATTAAGAACTGAGGATGGGAAAACAGGTCTGCGGTAAGGTTCTGAGAAACTATTGCAACTCCAGGAATCGTAGGATTGCCATAAGATTCATAAAAAGTAAGGGTTCCGTTAGTGTAAACCGCAAAATTTAAGCCTAAGTAGTGGTGAATTTGTGAGACTGTACCTTCTGCAACTATTACAGAGTCCAAGGTGCTTAGAATTATCTTAAAACCGTCAGCCTTTAATTGACTTAAAACTTCCTCGTATTTCTCTGTAGGAAGAAATTGCTGAATCTGTGACTTAGTTAAGAAATGATGATAAAGAGGTGATGAAGGATTAGATGTTTCCTCTGCATAATAGAATATCTTACAAGTGCACTTTAGTGGTATGTATACTGTGAAGATAACTTCCTTATTCGGTTGTAAATTGCCAGCTTGTTTAAATCCCGGAGGGGCAGTTGGTTGTGAATGTGTTATCGGTAGAAATTGAATTGTTGCAAAAATTAGGAGGGATAAAATTATTATAGATTTACCACGCATACAGTGTTTTTGGTACAAGATTATTTAAACGTTATGGTGAATTATTCATGGTGAGAAGAAATATATATAGAATTAATAAGACGAAAGAAACAAAAACTATATACCTTTTCTAGGTAATTCTGGAATAATTGGCTTACCATAAAATTTAACTCCTGAGGAAGTAAATTCTACCTTGATTAATTTACAGTCAGCAGGACAAGGAGTTTTAGAGTTAGGGGGCTTCATTAATTCCCCTGTTATAAGGCTAAATACCGCATGATGAAAAGGGCATTCTATCTTATCCTCCTCAATTTTATAACCTTCAGAGAGGATAGGCCTATTTTTATGAGGACAAACCGCAAGGAAAGTATACTCTTTTCCTTCTTTCTCGTATATCATTATTGGGTATTTTCCTTCATAAAGAACTGTCTTAATCACAAAATAATTAAGGATGCAAGTATTTAAATGTACATTATTCTAGCCAAGTACGTAAACTAGAATTATTATCATTATATATGCGATAATTACTGATGCAAGCACTGGAATAGTAGGAAACTTTCTCCTTTGTACGATGGTCTGAGGAACAGATTGCTTTAAAGGATATCCGCACCTTAAGCAATGAGTTGCATTTATTGGGTTTTCGAAACCGCACCTAGGGCAAACAATGACTTGAGGCTGTTGAAAAACGTAACCGCACCTTTGACACCTCGTTGCGTCTCCAGGATTAATATAACCGCAAACCGGACAAACTTTAACTAGAGGCTTCTCAGGAGGAATTATAGGTGTAGAAGGCATGATAGAGGGAACGCTTTCAAAACCTAAATAATAACCACACTTTTCGCAGACATATGCATTATCAGGATTTAAATGACCACATCTTGGACAAGCTTTCATAGGTTTTTATTTACTTTTACTTATAAAACATTTATCGTAAGATTTAAGGCTATATACTTGATTGATGAATTATTCCTTATGTATAAACTAGTAAATGATGAATGGAGTAAGGCAGTTTCAGAATTATTTCAATTATTATCTACTTCTCTTAGGAACAGATTTGCAATGCTTATAGCCTTAGATGAGGACTCGTTCGTTTACGATAGTAATGTTTTGGTTGTTGTTGATAAGGTTGATGATGAGGTTAGGGATAAGGTAGCTAAGGCCGTAATTGAGGTTAATTCTCACCACGATTGCACAATAAGCTACTATCTAACTTCGAAGGACGATGTGAACACAATAAGAGTTTTCTCTTCAGTAAAAGAGAAAAAGAAAGAAGATTGCGAAGACGCTTTTAAAGAATTTAAGGAGAAGGTAAAAAGCATTGCCCGTGACGTTATAAAGGCCGAAATTTACGATAGTAATGTTTTGGTTGTTGTTGATAAGGTTAATGATGAGGTTAGGGATAGGGTTGCTGAGGCGGTGATTGAAGTTAATTCTCACCACGATTGCACAATAAGCTACTACTTGCTATCAAGTGAAGAATATGAGAAAGTTCGAGGTACTATTAAAGGAAGCAAATGACGACCTTGAGAGAGGGAACTTGAATAAGGCAGTTTCGGCACTGTATTTCGCGATTAGGAAAAGGCTAGAATGCATTCTTCTCATTTTAAGGTATGAAGTACCTAGGAGGGACGATAAGTTAGCTAACGTATTGAAATATTTGGGTTATTCCGAGGAGAGCAGGATATTTATTGAACTTTACGAGCTAAGGAAAAAGGCAGATTATTCCGAAGAATTAATAAGTAAGGAAGAGGCAAAGAAAGCTTTAGAATATTCCACTAGAATACTTAAAATCCTCGAGAAGTTAGAAGAGAAAGTGAAATGACCAGTTATTTATTTGCAATCAACGGCTCTTCTATACATACTCTCTTACTGTCAATAGATGAAGAAAAGAGCGGTGACACAACTTATTTCGTATACTCTGGATTCCTAATAGAGAATGAAGAAGTTTCTTTACCTTTAGAGAATTATTACAACCTGCCAGCTTTCTCAACTGCATATTACATTGCATTGAGGAAGAGAAAAGCTTACACTCTCCTAAAAAGGCATTATTATGAAGGAGCGGTTCCCCTCTATTTAATATTCAGAACTAACGACGAAAAGAAGGCTATGGAAAAGGCATTGAAGACTATAGCACTTTCACGTAACTTTTAATTACTGTGGAGAGGTATTTAACACCTAGTGAGGTTGCTTGGCATGAGTAGGAGTGGTAAGGGAGGGGAAGGTTGTTGAAATTAACGGTAGGTGGAGAATACCTTACAGCGAAACTGTCCGGCAGTGGAAGGGTTAAACAAGTGGCAATTTATGCTCGGGTTCCACCAACACAAAAGGACTACCTAGAGAGACAGTTAAACGCATTGAGAGAATGGTTAAGAAAACTTTCGGAGAAGTGAGTGTAATAGAAATAAAGGATATAAGTTCCGGGTTGAAAGAGGACAGAGAAGGTTTAAAGAAGTTAATAGAATTAGCCAAGAGGAGGCAAATCGACGTAGTAGTAGCTTATAAGGACAGACTAACACGTTTCGGCTTCGAAGTGAAGTTATTCAAAGCTTACGGAGCAAACGTAGTCGTAGCTTTCCAAGATGATAAGGATTACGTGCAGGAGCTGGTGGAGGACTTTGTAGAAATCGTTCGCCCCTACGGCCAAGAGTATGAGAAGGTGGTAAAATGTGTTGAAAACCTTGAAAAGGACGGTTAAGTTAGAAAGTGACCCTCTCAACAAGTGGAAGTATCACGTTCTTAGAGAGGTTGAGGAATATCAGAAGAAGATTGTTAATGAAATGATTGAGATAATACTCTCCGAGGCTTTACCAACTACTAAGAAGAAGTTACACGAGAGGTTTTACAGTGACTATAAGGAGAAGTACCCCTTCCTACCTTCTAGAGTTATTGAAGGTGCCTACGTCGTTGCTGGAAGGATTGTTAAGAGCTTTAGAGAGAGGAGGAAGAGAGGGTTAACGAGGAAGGATAAACCAGAGTATAAGAAGGTGTTAATCACTATTCCTAATATGATTAATTGGAGGTTTAACAGAGTGTTCATCAGTGTTTTAACCCACAAGGGTTGGGTTGATATACCCCTTAGGTTCACCAAGCAATTTACCCGCTACGTATATGAAGGTTGGATGGTTTCGCAAGAGCTTAAGCTGAGGTTGGTAGGTAGGAAAGTCCTAGTTTGGTTGACTTTTGAGAAGGAGGTTGAGGTTGAAACGAAAGACGGCAATTATATTTCTATTGACGTTAATGAAAATAACGTCACTTTAGTAGTCTTCGAGGGTTTTAGACTAAGGGAGTTGAGGAGATATGAAACTGGATTAGGTAGGATTGTCATGAACTACTCCTTGAGGAGGGAGGAGATTACTAAAGGACACTCAACTAAGGACGAGTTAATAAAGAAGAAGTTGAGGAAATTAAGGGAAAAGGAGAGGAAAATTGACGTGTTAAGGAAGACTGTTAAGAGAATCGTGGAGTTAGCTAGGGATTTAAAGGCTAAAGTTGTAGTAGGTAAGTTCTCCTCTAAGGTCAAGGATAAGATGGAGGGTAACAAGACTGCTAAGCTTAGGCATAGGATTCATCAATGGAGTGTTATTAAATTTGTGGATATGTTGAAAACTCAGCCGATAGATGTTGATGAGGTTTCCGAGTCCTACACTTCCTCTATCAGCCCATTTAACGATGAGAAGCTGAAGAAGAGAAAGCAGGTAGTTGAGAAAGTTATCAGGGTTTTTAACCCCTACCTGATGACGGCTCTGCTCACGAGGGTGGGGGTATTAGAGTTTTCAAGGTGAATGCTAGGTACCTGGAGGGTGGTGAAGTTCTTTTGGAGAGGGATTCTATTGCTCCTCTTAACATTGCAAGAAAGGTGGATGGGAGGGTATTGGTGTTTCCCTCGACTAGCCTCAATGATTTAAGGGTGACTGTGTATGATCCCTTAAGAGGGGTGCCCGTGGTGGAATTAAAAGTAATTAAAAGTAAGGATAAGTTACGCCACGGGTAAACACTTTCAAGGATACCTTATTGATGATGGGCTTAGGGTTAATATTTAAGCTTCCTTCATCTTACCTTGAGTTACTTTCAGCTGACTATGTGAAGTTACTTAAGAAGTGGTTCTAAGATCTTGCGTAACTTTTTAACGTTCTCTGCATAAAATTTAACTTTGTTTTCATCAAGCCTTGTTTCATGAAAACCCTCCACGTGAAGTATCCATGCGCTCTTCCATATATCCTTAATTTCAGGGTATGAGTTAGAAAGCTGTAGAGATGCATCAAACAGAAACTCAGATTTCCATCTATCTTCTTTCTTAACCTTGGATAAAATGCCAATATTCTCTCTATAGGATAGGAATTTTATAGCTTCTTCTGCTGCTTTGTAGAGTTTTTCTGCCGCTTGTACTGTGTCACCTTTCTTTAACAGTTCATCAGCCTCTTCCAAAAACTTTAATATATTCTCTATCTGCAATTTTAACCAACTCTTCAACGTCGTTCCTAAGGTCTTTTACTACTTCCTTACTTAGATTTACTGTAATGAGAGAAATTGCAGATGCCCAATAAATTGGTATTTTATCGTCCTTTAATCTCTCCGAAATTAAAAACACTGCATCGGTAAGAGATTTAGTATTAACAATTTCCAGGTTTAATTTTAGAATGAAGGACAAGAGTCTTATCGCTTCTTCTGCTGCTTTGTAGAGTTTTTCTGCCGCTTGTACTGTGTCACCTTTCTTTAACAGTTCATCAGCCTCTTCCAAGTAAATGTCTGCAGAAGTTTTTAGGCTTAACATCATTATATACTCCTTTTTTCTAAATAATAAATGTGGTGAAAAGTGGAAGAAGCTTTTCTAATATTGGGAAAGGATTTATTAAGGGTCATGTGTAATTATAGTGAATGCGAGTGGTTTATTCTGGATCAAAACTGTTCTTTAGAAATAGTAAACATTAAGCAGAAAGGGAAAGTTAGAATTACTGGAAACGCTGAAAACTTACAAGTTATGAAAGTCCTCTTATCCTTTCTTCTCTCAGGTAAGGATCCTAATGATGCAGTTTGCATTCAAAAAAGTGGAAGGACAGAATGCATAAAAGACGACGAAGGAATAGGAATAATGGAAGGTAAATGGAGTGGTAGAATTTTCTTTAATGAGGAAGAATTGGAAAATCTTCTAAAAAATTTGAAAGAGTAAGTATTATGGTATTCTTATCATTTTCTCTCACGTCTTTATTATTAATTCTCCTGCATTAACGTCAGCATCAATTTTTAATTTCTTTACACCTTGCCTTATTGGAGGTAGTTCTACATGACTTATATTACTCCTAACGTCATTTATTATTCCTACGTTCTCCGGCAAATCCAATGTAAGCCCAATAGTGGAAGCGTTGTTGTCTATATCTAGTATTCCTCCCGATGGGAAATTAATTTTTCCCTTTACCGAACTTGCATCTGCATCAATTTCTGCCTTCTCACAGCCGGTTATGTTTATATTGGCGTCAGAACCATCTGCATCTATCTCAACTTCCTTTACGTTAAGGTTCAGGTTAACGTCTCCACCGTTAATTTTCACGTCAAGTTTTTCTAGGTTAGGTAAACTTAATACTGCCTCACAGCCATTAATTTCTAAGCTCATTTTTCACCGAGGTTTATTTCTACGTCGTCTAGTGAACGACACTCAACTTTCAAGTGAGGTTCGCCTTGTACTATCGTTAAGTCACTTCCATCAACTTCTATTTCACAACTCTTTGGAGGTTGTATTGAGGAATCGAATACTGTAAATTTCTTATTATGTGTAGTATATATGTGGAATGGGAACTTAAGTGACTCTTGAAGTGCCTTAGCAAAAGATTGCCCAATTAATCCTACATTAGATAATTTTGGAGCAATAGCTATAGAGCACTTAGGTGAGCAATCTATAATCCCCACCTCGTTAATCTCGTCTATAACATCTTTCAGATCCTCAGGGTTTACAGAGTCGTCTATCTTTAATATTCCTACCCTAACTATCCTCAGTCTACTTTTACTGCTCTTTAATGATTTCACCAGTTCAGGAGTAATTTCGTAAAATCCTAGATCCATTACCTCTATGACGTTTGAGGATTGAGGAGGTGTTATTTCTTGTTGCGGTAAGTTTTCTTCTTCTCTTTCTAATATGCTCTCTCCTTTTCTCCCCTCTACTTCCATTATTATTCTATAAGCCTTTTACCCTCCTCAGTGAGTGTGTAGTCGTCATTTACCTTGGTAATCAAGTTACCTAATTTTCTTATGTGGAAAGCTAAAGATGGGCTATCTAACCCTAGTTCGTTCATTAGGTCTAAAAACCCGCCTTACCTTTTTCTCCTAAGATTTTAATTATTCTTTCTTCTCGTTTCGTTTGCTATTGCTTCGAATATGTCCATACATGCTATTATGTGAATTTACAAATATAAAGTCTAAGTAAATTTCCGTTTATATTCAAGTAAAGAGAAATTTACCCATTCGCTTATAGAGACTAGTATTGATCCTGTACCACTAATCATAAAATATTTTAATCTCCTACTCAAAAATTAAATAATGCCAAAAGAGTTAACTCCGCTCGAAAAGTTACAATTATTAGTTCCGGGTTACAGAGGTTATAAGATAAAGGACTTAATTAGGCAAGACGATTTTCTAGTAAGGCAATCCACAATTTCTAAGTTAGAGAATGCAATAACTAACATTTCACAACAAGAAGCTCAAATAGCAGCAATTGAACCTTTCTCTCCTGCTTTGAAGAAAATGGAGTACATTGTATCTCAGCTTAGGACAATAATTGGAATAATTAATTCCCAACAAGGTGGAGGTGCAGACGTTTACGCTAGGTATAAAATACAAACAGAGCAACTTGATGAAATAGTTAATAACGACTTGCAGATGGTCAGCATTGCTAATGAGATATTAAATTTATCCTCGTCTCCCGACACAGTTGATGCTATTCTCTCCATGGTAAGTAAATTAAAGGAGGTTGTAATAAATCGCAATAAGCTATTTTACCCCCAGGAGGCAAGGTAAAGATTTGTCAGAGCACGAAAGATTTAACGCCAGGGAACTCAAATAAATTTCCTTATGTGGTGCTTTGTGGGTCTCTTCAGTATTATACAAAAATTTATAACTAATATATCGAGTATTACCTATGGGAAAGAGTGAGTACAAGAGGGATTGGAGCAAGTACGACGAGAACGTCATAACGAGATACA
>Ga0326758_100039_pt1 | contig 73791 bp, 78 predicted proteins | sample GCRJH_S_FD_207221 | JGI IMG/M metagenome (GOLD analysis project Ga0326758, IMG submission 207221) | Hot spring sediment microbial communities from Geyser Creek Basin, Yellowstone National Park, WY, United States - GCR.JH_S | ecosystem: Environmental > Aquatic > Thermal springs > Near-boiling... | reverse complement strand
GTTTAGATTATTATTAATTCTTTTATTTCCTGATTTATTCAATCCAGAGAATTTTACATTTAATGTAATTAAAACACTTATTTACACTATAGATTTATTTTTAAGGAGGTGATTTTGGGTCTACCGTTCCAAGGCGGGGAGGAAGTCAGTAGTAGTAGTTATGAGAAACTAGAAAAGGAAAGCTGACCCGATAATTCAATACTCGACTAGTTATGATAAACATAGAAGTGCAACTCGTCGTAGGGAAATGAGGACAAACAGTATTTTATGAGCAAACATCATAGCCGAAGGCTAAAAGAATCAGGAATAAGACTGTAACGCTTCTACGTAACTACTCGTTATTTTTAATCTTAATATCGTTTTGACAAATTGTGTTTATATAGTATTACCGAAGTTGTTTTTATTGATGATCCCCCTATCTGATGACTGCTCACGAGGGTGGGAGTGTGGATGGGAGGGTATTGGTGTTTCCCTCGACTAGGGTGAATGTGTATGATCCCTTAGCCCGCGGCGGAATTAGAAGTAAGGAAAAGTTACGCCACGGGTAAACACTAACCCATGAATGACATCTGAATTTAACAGAGTGGACTAAACACCATTTTGTCAGCACGTTAAAGGCTTTAAAATCGCTAACAATAATGTAATTTCATGGAAGAATTAATAAAGCTGAAGAGAAGGGGATTGATGTCGAAGATTTAATAATCTTTGCATTATCCAAAGAAGACCCCTCTGAGGGAATAAAGATGAGGATAGAGTTGGCAAAAAAGTACATGGCAGAGGCGGAAGAATACTTAAAGAAAGGTGACGCAGTTCAGGCTTCAGAAAAGGCCTACAAGGTGGCTGAAGAAGTTTTGAAAGCATTGGCCGAGAAGTTTAATACTCCAGAATACCAACAGGCAGTAAAGGAAGGCAGATGGTATGCTTACTTACTTAGTAAAGCCGCTAATACTCTTTCCTCCACTTTAGGAGATAAGATAATTAAAGGTTGGAGTAGTGCTTACTTATTGCATGTTTGGGGTTTTCATGAAGCAAAACTTGAGACTAAGGACATTACGTCCTACATAAATGCGGTAAAAGAAATGTTAGAGGAAGCTAACAAGTATTTATCAATGTAAGCCAACCGTTTTGCCGTCGCCAATAGTTTCCGATAAATCGTGAATTTTATGTCATTTGATATTATTTAACATTACTAACTATCCATTAACGAAAGTTTATAAATTTTGTAGTTAGTATTATCACGTAGAAGAGGGCCCTACTGTGAACTCGATGAGCAATGTGAGGGGGAGGATGGGTTCGATGAGGCTCCCTATGTCCTTGAGGGGAGTGGTTTAACTACCGCTCCCGTAGACGGCATGGGGAGCCGGACAGGGGGAATGAGGACGAGAGGTTGAATACAAATTCATGAAACCTCAATGAAAGTCCGACCACTATATAGAAGATAGTGCTGTTATTAAGCCATAAATTCATACTTTAACGTAAAAAGGCGTCTCTGAGAATCTAAGCTAAACTATACTCTATATAGAGACTTCTCCTATTTAATAAATTTATGGCTTAATAACAACATTATCTCCACACTCACTTTCTAAGGTTAGCTAGCTTTAAAAAGCAGGGACATACTCATGGCGTATTACGCTATGCATATAAGCGAAATTCCTTTTAGGAGCGGATAATTAATTGAACGTATTTTTTAATAATTCCTCTAACTCCTTCTTTGCTTTTTCTAACTTTTCGTCCCAAAAATCGCTAAAGTAATATTTTAAATTAAGTAACCACTCTATGATCTCTTTTATGTCACTTATTACCTCCTCAGAGTTCCTATAATCAACAAAATTAGGGTCGAAACCATTATACGAGAACTTGTGTAAAGATAAAGCAATTCTTATCACGTTCTCAGCGTCTATGCTTAAGTTTTTTAAGTCTTTTGATATTCCTATTAACCCTGTTGTAGGTGCTGAATATCCGACGTTCTCGTACCAATACTTTTCCTTCTCATTTTTTAATTTGATAATCTCATTAAGATTCTTTACAACTAGTGCACTAATAGCAGATTTTACACTTAAAAATGCCTTTGAAGAAGCATTCTGTAACAGACCTTTTTGTAACATCTCTAAAGCTAATTTACCTTCAACTAAACTATCGTATAATTTAGCGTAAATATAACCTCTAGAATTATTTTTATAATCTAAATATCCTTCCATATGTTAAGTGCATACTAACGAGTAAAAAGCTTTAAGTCACTGCGGTACTTTCCACTGACGTCTTATATAAAACATTTTAGTCAGATCTTGCAATAAAGATCTAATTAATATGTTTTATATAAGGAAATTTGTCCAGCTCTTCATTTAACTCATTCACATTCCTTAAAATCTTACACTCACTCGAAGAGTAATCCACAGTATTATATAAGAAAAGTACGCCTTCAAATTTTATATTAGATGAATGAAATAAGTTGAGTTTATTAACGTAATTATTAAGTTGATAACAAGGATCTTCATGAAGCTCTCCATCAGCTTCTACAACGTTATCTCCTATCTTCTTTACGTGCCTCCAACCTTTAGCTTCAACGACTAAAGCTTTATCCACGAAAATCACGTCTGCCCTCTCAGTAAAGATTGGATATTCTAAAATAATAGGATGAGGAGGACTTATTGTCGATAGAAGGTCAAGCAATTTCTTCCAAGCATTCCTTTGTTCAACTGTCGGTTTCTCATTGAACGTTTCTTCATAATGGCTAATTATATTGTCGTAGGCTTTAGGAGTAACTCTCTCGAGTATTACCGGTAACACAAAGTTTATTCGCCAAATAAATTATAAACTTTCAGCTTACTCTCCCTTCTTTTTAAATAGTAGCTGCAGCATGGCTCTCGAAATCCTACCTTGTATAGTTGAAACTGTTAATTATCAAGTAGTAACTTATGAGTCCTTGAGAGGAAAAGGAGAAGAGATTAGGAAAAGAAAAGGTGATTTAATAAAAGCTGGAATTGAAGAAAAGTACATCAAAGATTTCGCAGAAGACGTCGAGAGTGCAGAAGGAGCAATATGCGGAAATGAGGAGAGGTTAAGTGTTTATTTAGAGATCTTAGATATTATAGGTATATAACGCATGCCATACTTTCGCTTTACTCTCCTTTTTATCTTTAAGGAGTTAAATTACCATGATAGTGAAAAAAGTTAGAGGAGTAATAGTGTCATTCCCCTCAAAGGAAATTATGGAAGAAATATTAAAAGAAGCAAACGTAAAGCAGGAAGAAATTAAGGATGTCGAAGAGAATTAAAAAACTAAAATTAAGTAATTTTTAGATTAAAGGAAATTATTTTATTGCTTCTGTTGTTTCTTTTCTTTCCTCCATTCATCTATTAATTTCTCTACTTTTTCTATTTTGTCTTGATTTAACGTCCCTAGCGTACTCTTCAAAATAAGAATAAAGGTGTCTATATTCCTATTCTCTAATGATGAATAAATCTCTAGTGCTGACTTTAAGCTTGCAGGAGAGATGTTAAATTTTACGAGCTTGTCTTTGTCAAGTTTTTCTCTCAAATAGCTAACAAGATTTCTTATCTCCTCCTTCTCTTCTCTCCCTAAATTATAATTCTTAAGGAACATATCTAAATCTTCCGTACTCTTTGGATAATCGAAATAAAACCCAACAAACCTCCTAGCAAGTGCGTCACCTACGTAAAATAGATTCCTGGCGTCTGTCAAGTTCATGGTGGAAATTATTCTTATCTTCTTTAATGGTTCGTTTTCCTTGCCTTGTTTTTGCAGTTCTTCATAAATCTTGAGGAACTCCTTTGCATACTGGTCAATATTGTCTCCGTAACTCTTTATCTCATCAATTAAAGCCTTAGGAATAAACCAGTCCTTCGGATCGCCACTGGAGAAAATAGTAAATAACTCTCCGAAAGCCTTGTCAACATCTGCCCTATTTATTTCGTCTATAATAACGTAATAATTACCCTCCTTAATCCTTGATGCTTTAACGTAAGCTTGTATTAATAAACCGCTCTTCCAAATAACAGAACCTTCCCTAATGCTCTCTCCGCCTATTAAATTCCTCCTAAACCATAAGGAATTCGCAGTAACTATATTGAGACATTCGTCGTTACCGCTTAAAGATCTTGCTAACTCTATAGCTAATTTAGTCTTACCTACCCCTGGAGGACCGATAAAAAGAACATTCCCCTTTTCCATGGCTTTTATAATAACGTCGTTTATACCTTGAGGTAAATATAAATCTTGTACTTTTACATCTATTTTAGAATTTTTACAATTTATTTGAGGTTGAACAAAAGACGTCTCTTCTACCTTAGATTTAGGCATTTCAGCAGGTAAACTGACGTAAAACTCCAATGTAGCTTTTATTTCATCTTTTTTAGATAAAATGAATTTTTTAACGCTATTTATAGCCTTCTGATTTTCTTTTGTGTAACAGCTATTAGCTTGAGTATTAGTGCCTTCTAATTCTACATTATCTCCTTGCCAAGCGTTATATTCAGAAGGATTTTTCCTTATACTTTCATGCAACCAAAATACCTTTATCCTAAACCGGGTGACCCAAAACTTGTCTACCTCACGCCAGCCAATAAAATTCCTAACAGCGTCAGTTTCTACATCAGTTACTACACCGAAACCTATTATACCCAACCCTGCAATCCTTAAAATTCCAATTAATATTTTATCGTCTGAAGGGAGGATCCTACTTCCGTCAGTTTTAATATAAGCCTCTTGATACCTTGTATTAATTCCTGTAGTTGAGCTCCTATCCCCAGATCCCCATAAAGTGTAACCTATTTCTCCTTTGATTGAATAGCTAATAGCTGAGGCCCAGTGATCTTTAGAGCCTACAAAGACGCAAGGAAGAAATTTATCGTTTTGCACGTAACTTAAGAAAGTTTCCGCTGCACTATCAGGCTTTCCAAATAGCTTAGCAAATTGAGGCCTAACTGCTAGCCATTCGCCATACATAATATAAGGTATTAGGAAGATCTTAAATTATTTTTCCCAAAATTTTATCAATAATACGTAAATTTTCCCTATCCTCTCTTAAAGGATCAATAATTGCCATATAAATCAAGTGAGAATTATAATAAAAGTCCAAAAGAAACCCTTTCTCCTTAACCATTTGATCTAATTCTCTAGTTGCACTATCTTCAGCGTCGTAATCTACTTGGCTTTCTTTCAAACCTGGATAAACTAAGACAGCAACTTCTGGGTCGTACTCGTAAGTGTAAGCCATTACTTTAAACCTACCCATGGTGATATAACTTACTGAAGTAGAGTATTTACACTCGAAAATTACGGGCTTAGGAAGTTTATCTAACGAAATGTCAGGTCTTCCCTTATATTTGTCTATGTTTTCCGTGTTGTCAACTCTTCTTAGGGAAGAAGTTGTGAGGGAAGTATTAAATATGAGCCTAATGAGTTTGTCACCTTTTTTAGCAAATAATTCTCCGTCCTTTCCAATAATCTCGTATTCCTTACTTTCTAAGTAATTCACTACAAGGTAAAATACATAAAGTTCGTAAAGTTTCCAAAATAGGAATTTTATAATTTTCTTATCAGTAACAACTCCTTTCTCTTTAGTTCCTACCTTAATGCTTTCAAGACCCTTGATTAAAAAGTATGCCTTATAAGCTCTTATTAACCATTCCGGATCAGTATAAGAAGGTTCTCTATAATAGCCTTCTGGGAATTTCTCCTTTAAATCACTCAGTTCTTCGTATTTTTTCTTAAAATCTTCACGAAAATTAAAATATTTTGGTATATCGTTACTGCTTTCGTATTTCAAGCTTTCATGCTTCTCCTTTACTAGGTGGTAAATTCTCCTAAGTAAGTAACCTAGGATTGAGTACTCGGGAGCATTAAGGCCTTCAGCAAAGTTATAATAAGCTAGCATATTCATTGGATAAACTGCTATTGTCCTTGGTACGTCGAGCTCTCCGAATAGCTCTTGAGAATACTCTACGGAAAACTCCTTATACGTTAATCTGTCTTTTAATGCCTCTCTTGCTGAGCGTACTGCATCTTTTGTAACTAGATAAATAATGTAAAAATAAATGTAAGAAAGAGTATAATCATTTATTGGAACTTCTGTATTGCCTTCGAACAGTGAGAGGAGTTTTTCAATATCAACAACTCCTTTATACTGTAAATAGTACATTCCTACTTTGTCTAATAATACCTTATCTCTATCTAATAATGGTGCTTTTTTATCTCCTTTATTAGTCATAGTATATAGTACTAACTTAGGAAATATTTATATTTGGTAAACTACAAACAGACCTAAAATATAATAACTATTGGTATTTGATAAGGAATTTAGGACGTGTCTTAGCATGATAATTATAATGCATTAAAATATATTTAAAAATATAATAAAATTGTTCTTAATAGCTATACAAAAATTTTAGAGGTAAAACTTCATAATGAAAAAGATTCGATTTAAGAGAAGATATATTGACGTGTTACATACTCATGAAGATTTATGTTCCCAACCTTTTCTCTATATATGGATCTTAATTCATCTTCATTATCATAAAATTCTAGCGATACAAGTATAGCAAGTACTATGTTATTTAATATATCCCATAGAATTGAAATATCAGTCATACTATCTAAATTATATTTACCTGCTTGAGTTACTAAATAACCATATAATGAACCCTCTTTTAGAATGGACTTAAATTCCTTATTTAAAATTACTGAATTAATTACCTTAAAATATTTTGCTAATTGTTCCGCTAGCAATTTTAATGTAGTTTGAGGATACGCAAAGAAGACGCGGAAGGAATAAGTTCCCAATAATTCCATAAGTGCAGTAGAAGCGTATGCTAGATGGTTTTGTTTTTTACCCTTATAATACTTTACTAAATTTGCACCATTTAATGCATATGAGATAACCAATGGCATAAACAGAGTGTTAAACACTTCATATTCTTTTATACCTATAAGTTTCTTTATCTCGTTGTATGTTTCTCCAAATTTGTCTAGATTTTCTGGAGTTTCAAGGATCATCCCTAACAGTTTAACCATTGAATTACCTTCGCTTGCAAACTTAGATAGCATCACAAATCTATAGAGGAATAATAATGTATAAGGAGATATTTGAAGTGAATCTTTACCCTCATATATTTTTACTTTGGTGCTAAACGCAACTTTTTCGGTAACTATCTTTCTCCATGATTCTAATATTGCCAAATTTGTCACAATAGCAATATTATATGATGGAGGCAAATCAGAGTTTACTTCTAATTCATTAAGGATTTCACTTGACATACTTTTTAATTGAATATATGTAGATGATAAATTCCTTATATATTTTATCTTATCAAGAGTAATTAAAGGAATGTATCCTTCATTAACCATCCGTATTATCTCTTTTTTATTAGTATTCTCTAAATTTCTAGAACGACTTTTACTTGTTTCTATAAGATTGAGTGAAGTTAGAAAGAAATTCATTAAAGATTCACTAATTTTATTAAAGCTGACCACTTTTCACCACCTCAGTTTGTGTTAACTTTTTTATTCTTTCTACTACTTCCTTAAATCTTTGGTCATAATATTGGGTCTCACCAATGATTAATGGTAGATTATCGGTATTTCTACTAAATGAAGATGATTTAATATATAGAGACGCTATTTCATCCCTATCTAATGGAATATCAACTATCCTATCATGTATTCTAATATTCCCTATTTGTTGTATGTCGGCAATAGACTTATACATGCCTATTATATTGACTTCATCTGGATGAATTATTAATATTAGACATTCTTCGTCTTTTTTACCTTTTGCGTAACTGCAATATTGCGTAAGTACTTGACCATAATGTTTGATAAAATTTTTTCTATAATCTATTTCACTAAGTTTAACTGGCCTTCCCTTATATAATATTATTTTAGCACTAGTAGACGATTTTGTTAATATTAACCCTTCATACCCATTGGCTCTAACCTCAGAAATTAGCATATTCTGACCTTGATCGGAAAATACTCCATTGGCTACGCTTTTAAGCATGGATAGTATAATATCTTTATCTATGCCACTGATTTCTTTAGATACATATAGTTTGTAAATGAAGTTTTGACTTGTTACGTCTGCAAAGATTTCCTTTAATATACCAGAAACTTTATCGCAAATCCTGCCTCCAATATCTTGAGTATCAAGAGCATTTAAAATCTCTTCTTTTCTTTTAACAGTTATATTTACAATTACTTCTCTTAATCTTTCAAAGAATAAACGTGCAGGCATTTTTAACAGAGAATCTAAATAATAGCCTACACATTTACTAATTTCTAGTAATTTTTCTTCTTCCTCCTCATTAATAATACCTTTTTTGTATAATAATCTAAGTGCTTTCTCGTAATACTCAATTATACTGTCCCTAGTATAAGGAGAGAATCGTATTGGTATTGATAAATCATCTAGGGAAGAAATTATCTTTCCTAAAATCGGTGCTGCGGACTTTCTAAATTCTCTCATTGCTTCGCTGGGATAAGCTAATTCTTGAATAGTTAATATTAACGCAAATGTATTAGGATATTTATCTAATACTCCTCCTCTTTCAGATCTTAAGCTAGTTAATAGACTAATTAGTAAGTCGCTTATCACTTGAACTTGACTAAATGGTGAAGGAACTATTTGCTCAAACTCATCTAAAATTAGAATTAATTTAGAACCTCTATCATTACTTTTTAATATTAATTCTTCTACTAGAATCTCAAATAATTTTGATAACTTTTGGTTATCTTCAACACTAAGTACTTTATCCTTTATATTAGTTATAATTTTTGGGTCAATGTTTTTTAGACTTGTTGTTACAAGAAAATCTCCTGGTTCTATGTTATTCTCATCTAGAGTGGAGCCTAAATATGATAAAATTATATATAATAACTCTAGATCTAATCTAACTCTAGGACTATTACTAATTAATGACATAATATCGGAATTTGGATAATTGTTACCTAAGTTAAGTCTAGACCTAATAATTTCATGCATTCTTCTTACATTAATATAAATAACACTACACTCTTTTGTTCTCTCACAATAATGCACAGTATAATAACCTATGCCATAAGTCTTACCTCTTCCATATATTGCCTTAAAAATTGATACACCTGGGGAAAATCGTACTGTTTCGTCGAAATTATTAGGTCTTACTAGTAGTAATAAGTCTTCGACTTCTGGAGAGTTTATTCGTTTAGGTAAGTCTTCTGTATATTCTCGCAGTATTTTTCTAGCTGCATTTTCTATATTCGTATACATATGAAGAATTACGAAGATACTAATATTTAAACATTTTCATTCCTCACTATTCCTGAATTGTCCTTTCACTAAAGAAAAATTAACCAATATTATAATTTATTTAATTATATGACATTCGATGATCGTATAATTAAAGTAAATTTTAACTCTATAAGTATTAAATAGTTTTTATTATAATCAAATTAATATATTAGTTAATTTATTAACCTGATTACGTAACATCATGCTCAGTATATCACCATATATCGAGGTATATCAAGGAAAAGAGAAAAATATATATACCAGTCTTAACCGAAAATAAAATTAAGGATAAAAAATGAACTACATAAATTATAGCCAAATAGAATCATACGACGATTATCTAACACAATTGCAACTTGATTATATAACAGAATGTAGTAATATTTTAAAGAGTATTGATAAACTTGCATCTCATTTACCTAGAGTTACTTCTATAGCTACGGGTGTTGGACATTGTATATATGAAGCAAAACTTAGAGAATTTTTAGGAATTAAAGGAATTATTTCGTCTAACTTCCCAGGAAAGGGTAAGTTAGTTCATAAACTTCTAGCCTTGGCATCCTTGGAAGTATTTGGTAGAAAACAAAGTCAAAATAAAATTTATGATATTTTTAATGAATTAGTAGAAGAATTGGGAGATGAAGCAGTAAAGGAAAAAGATACAGCAATCGAAATATTTAATTCTCTACTAGCAGTTAAAGACAAGCTCTTCGAAGCTGTGGGGATAAACCCTGATAACGTAATTCCTATTGTAGAACAGCAAATATATGATTATGATTTGCATATGCTAGGCGTACCTGATCTAATATTGGAAGACCAGAAAAATAGAGCCGCAGTTGTGATAGAATGGAAAAGTTACCCTGATACATTAGCTCAAGGTAAGTCAAAAAGTCTCAAAAATATAAGTATAAGCAACTATGAGAAAGTACAAGTTATAGCTTATGCAATGTTAGAGGCTAGAAGATTAGGGTATGAAGTTCAAGTAAATAGTTATAACAAAATATCATTATTTGATGCAATTTCTGGAGTATTAATCAATAATAAAATATCCAATGTAAAAATTTTGCCAGTAATAATTAGACCAGGTTTAGGTACGAATAAGAGACTAAGTTTGCCTCCTCATCCTATTTTTTCAAACAGAGGAAACATAGAGGATAATTATAATAAATTTAAACAATTAATGGGGGAAATATTAGTAACATCCCATTACCTAACGTATCTTTTGACGGACTTTTATTTATATGGATACTCTAAGGAGGATCTTGAACAATGTTCTAAAAACGTAAACGGAAAATCAAGAATTGCCTTCTTATGGGCACCTCCATATCCTATACCAAGAGGCAAACCGTCTGATCAATCTAACTCTAGACTATGTCAATTTTGTAATGTTAGAGATGAATGCAAGTTTTATATCGGAGAAAGACATATCAACTACTTCCAAAAAATAATGTGGCTTTTAAGATATTCTTCACTTTCAGAAAAGGAAAAAATAATGTGGCCTTTTAGAGCTGTATATGAACTCCTGAGATTTTATTCAAGAAATAAAATTGTTGAATATATTAATAGAGGAGTTGAATTTTGTTGGGACGGTAATGCTATTAGAGCAAATAAAGGAGGCTCAAAAAATACCATACAAATTGAAATGAAAGGAAAGAGAACTAGATTTAAGGTTGATGTTGTAAATATAATACAATACGACGAGAAAAAAGATACACTAGTCGCAGAAAGAAAAGTAAGGGACTTTGAGTACTCTTATCCACGTATACTCTATAAGGGTACACCTATAGTCTTATTCCTTAATGATAATGCATCTAGATTGCCCTTATCCATAAACATGACAGGAACTGTGCAAAATGTAGATTTCGTTAAAAGTGATAATAAAATAGCTAAAGTTAAATATGAAATTGGAATACCGTCACCAGCATTAGGATTCCAATTTCATATTGTCAGGAAATATCTTAATATTTACCCAGAACTATTTAAGAATGTAATTGTTGTACAAACTGGTGTTGATTTAACACACATTGATTTATTAACATTAGATGTTTTACAAAGGGTTATAGGAAATAAAATAGAGAATTTACAAAATTCCGAAAACAAAGAAAAGCTCAAAAAGATATATGACGATGTTCGCAAAAAATACGAAGATCTAGTAATAGAATCTGAGATGGATCCTGAACTTGTTTCGGAATCTATATTACGTCTATTTACTGATTCCGAATAAAGGTGAGACGCATGTATTTAATTCGCGATATAATAAATGATTATTACAATAATAATGTACCTATATACAGTCTTAATAGTAGCCAATCAAAAGCACTTGATATAATTATAAAAGCGTATAGACAACGTAATGTTGGTTTAGTCCAAGGTCCTCCAGGGACTGGAAAAACAAGTGTTATAATTAAAGCTATCGATAAACTGTTGGGGAAATTGTCTAATAATGAAGTAATAATTTATGTAGCACCTACTAATGAACTCGTTTATAATGCCTTGAAAATAACAGTTCCGCTTTTGCGTGAATATGGCTATGCACTTAATGATATTAGAAAAGTAATAAGAGTGTTCGGATCGGATTTTAATTATAAAGATTATCCAGAGATTAGATCACCGATTAATAAAGATGTAAAAGTAATATTAACTACTGACTATCAGAAATTCTATATAGAATATAAGGAAGCTCAAGATCATGGATTCTCATTTACTTTTCTAGTAGATGAGGCAAGTAAGTCACCTATTTATAAATTTTTAACTCCAATAGCATTAGAATTGTTAAAAGCCGATAAAGGAATTTCTAGTTTATCCGTAGATTCTCTATCTGTAGTAGGGGATCCGATGCAAGCAATAGCAGCTAAAGATATCTATAAAACTCATAAAGATCTTTTACTTATGATCTCACTATTAGCTGGCATAATTTCACATTACGATCAATCCTTAGCTGAACAAATAAGGAACTCTAGAGGCAATATTTATAGTATACTTAATAATTATACCAATATAATTGATAAACTAAATGAATTCATAATGCTGGATGAAACATATAGATTGCCTGCTCCTTCTCATGAAATTATATCCAAGAGCTTTTACTTAGGTAAACTTTCTGCGTCTAGTAATATAAAAGATAGACTTACGTATAGCCAGCTCAAAGACTTAGAAAAAGACTGCATAATAAGTGATGAAATAGGCAAAAAAATCTTAGATGCTGTAGAAAATGAAAAGGGTATAATTTACATAGATGTAAAAGGTCTTGCCTACAGAGACTTTAAAGGAGAAAACGTAGATAAAAAAAGAGCAATTGCTTCAGTAAGAGCAGCAATTGCTGCAAGTATAGTTTCTGGTAAAAGCACTACAATAATTCCTTTATATAGAGATATGGCGTCTTATATAGAGTTTCTTATTAGGATAGACGGAAAATTCGCCTCATGTATACATAAATTAAATGAAAGAAAAATCGAAATCTCTGTATCTACTGCACACGCTCTGTTAGGTGCAGAGAATGAAAATATAGTTGTAGTTTTAGGTAAAGAATATCCAGGATTAGACGCCAATTCCTTATATCTAACAACCATGTATTTTAACGAACCAGAGATATTTAATGTACAATTCAGTAGACATAGAAACTTATTAATAGTAATAGGAAACATGGAAAGATTGTATAGAGAGACCAATAAGTTAATAAGAAAACTATATAATACTAAAGGAGTTGTCGGAAAATTACTCTATGAAAACTCTATAATACTAAAAAAAGCGTCTGAAGAATTCCTTGAGTTATGTAGTATTGAAATAAAGGGTAATAAGACCACGCTAAGAAATTCAGAATATTGTAAAACGATAAAAATAGATTAACTATTCTATTAGATCGAGAATTTTATTAAAGTAGTCTTCACTCCTTATCGCTAGAATTCTATAAGCTTCATAATTATGAGCTAATTTCATTATATTGTCTTTTAGTTTCGATCCAATTTTAGCTTCTCTTATTTTATTAATTTCTATAACTCTACTATCTTTATTTTTTAAATTCTTGGCACTAATTTTAATCAGCTCGTTAGCCTTTTCAGCATTAAGTTGATAAAATATTTCTCTTAAACTATAATCTCCAATATACTCTTCATCTAGTCCATATAATCTTTTACCGCTGAGTTTTTCGATTATAGGAAAAGCTTTAAGCATTACTGCACGTCCTAATTCGTTTAAAGGTCCTAAAGTAGTCCTTCCCCAATTTTTCGTCATCCGCATCTCGGGCATATCAGATATTATACGGTAAAGTATTCTACCGCCTTCTAGATATAAATAATCTTGAGCTAAATTATAAATGTTCTTCTGAATTTTAACTAACGTACAATGCCAACATCCATATCTGGCTACCTTATTTCCTCCATAAATTTCAAATAACATATCAAGGCCATAAACTTCCTTAACTAATTCAAGATAATTCCATACATCATCTAAAGTCCAATTTTTGATTGGCATTACTTTTACTGTGTTTTGAATATCAACTTTCAAGAAGAATGATGAATTGCAGCTCATTTCCCCTAAGGGACAAACAGAGTCTCGCTTTATTATTTTAGCCCTTGCACTAGACTCGTCTTCCCTATGTCCAGTTAATAATACAATTCTACCATTCTTTTTAGAAATCAGATTTAAAGCAGTCTTATTGGGAATTACTTTAAGATGATTTACACACCATCTAAACATAAAATTAGGTGCAGGATACCCGGCCACTATAACGCGCCAATAAAAATTATGTTCGGGTCTTGTAATCAAAACTTCACACTCATTTCCTGTTTCCTTAATTAATTCACAGATTTTACTCATGAACGATCTTGCATAATTTTCCAATAGATCTAATTCTGATAGTGTATCATTATGTATAATTATAATATTTTTACCTTTAATATTTCTATCTCTTAACCAGTTATAAACTAAAATGCATAATAAGGTGGAATCTTTTCCCCCAGAAAATGCGATAGAAATATTCTTTTCCATCATAAATAAGTCGAGTACTTTGTAACTCTCCTTAATCTTTTGCTCTAAAACATTATTCACATATTCTTAGTATCTTTGACTTCTATTTATCCTTATCTCATATATATGGAGTTATATTTTTTATCAGCGATAATACTTCAGTATTATCTAAATACATAAATTCTAGATTAATGTTACGGTCTTGGACTATTTTCTTCGCGTAGCTCTCTAACCATTTTCTTTCTTTGCAAAAGGAAATAAGTATTACAATCTTTGAAAAATATCCATTTCCTAATAAATTGTCTATAAATAATTTGGATTTCTTTATTAAAATTTCAACATCGCGCTTAGTTTGAGTAAATCCTATTGAGTATAATTCGTTTCTATTCACTAATACTAAATTCAATGGTATTAGCTTATCCAAATTTAACGAAATGGAATTTATTGATGAAATTTTATATTTATTTTTTAAATATTTATATTTAAATAAATTCAACAGATTCTTTGAAATATCATATAAATTATTACGAACAAAATAATGAGGAATTATACCATTAATTAGGGCTAAGGGAAAAGGATATTCATAGATTATACTCTTTAATCTATCTAAAAAATCTTCATATGTCATATTGTTAATATCTAATACTAAATATCTTAATCGATCTACGATCAGAGTTGGGGAAATTTTAGATAAAAGGCCCATTGCAGCTACTATCCCATTCTCATACCTCTCTAATAATGCACATAAATTAGAATTTGTGCATTGATTAAGCTTAGACGATAATTTACTAATGAATTCAATATAAGAATACTCATCATATCTCATTTTACATAATGCCAATTTATGATCGGTATTCCAGTCATAAAACAAACAAATTGATGCATTGCTCTTTTCATATTTAGTTGGAGAAAAAGATATAGTGTTCTTCGTTAATCCGTTGCTTTCTAAAAGCCTTCTAACTTTTTTCCTCTTTATTCTAGTTAAAATATAAATTTTTACTGGGTTTAACCCATTGTTACTGAAAATACTTCTATAGAGTCTGTATATTTTATTAATACTTTCTAGGTTGTTCACATTATCTATTACTAGATGGGTTAATGCTGGTACATCATAATCGCCTTTTAGTGAGCTGAGGTAATTTAAAACGCTATCTAAACTCATTTCGTTTTCCTTTAAATTTAAGCTAGAAAGCATAATTTTAATTCTAGGCCATCCTTGGATGTAAGAAAAATCGTTTTTAATTATGGAATATATTGCATAAACTGGTCTTTTTACATATTGTCTCTTATGATATTCATAATATAAATAATAACCTATACCATAAGTTTTTCCGCTTCCGCCTCTATCTGAAATAACAACAAAGTCTACTTTCTTATTATCAAATACATTACTAAGAATTATATCATGTGGTTTCATAATAACATAATTCTCTTCTGAAATATTCTTGCATACATCTAGAGAGGGGTTATTAGGACAGATATCAGAAATAAGCCTAAGATAATTAATATCATTTAACATATTCGAAATCATGAATACATTATTTCAAAACGAAAATTTAAGTATTACGATTCTAGGATAACACATATAATTCAACATTAAGTTAAAAACTAAAAAGAGGAATTTTAACTTATCTTATATCATTAAAGTCCTACATAACGGGCATTTGTAAGTTCGTGAGAACTTCTGTAAATAATAATCCAGATTCTTCTGGATGTCCTTGAAGTATATCCTTTGATGATTGTAGAATAACCCAGATCCTCCTTTCCTTAATCTTGCTTCAGCCTCTACGAACTTCTGGAAGAACTCGGGATTCTTTAAGGCGAGTACCGCGAAGTCTGCAGGTGACTTGTATGTTGAGCACCAACAGTCGTAAGCCTTTCCATAAACGTCGTAAAGTGGGTTCTTCTTTAGACCGTTAGCCTTTATGTACTCCTCTACGTCGTCACTTGTAAATTCGTAAATAGGTGCATAAGTATAGACCCCGAACTTAGGGTGCAAATAGAGTTTCTCAGCGTGACTCTTCATCCAGCTCTCATCCTTTCTAACTCCCGTAACCAGCACTATTTCCTCTTTATTCTTGTCCTTCAGGAAATCTTGTAATGGCTCTAACTTTAGGTAATGCTTACACCACCTATGAGTTATTGTAGGAAAACCTTTCTTCTGAACCAACTCAAAATAGTCATACTTAGGGCCTATAATGATAAGCTCAATACCCATATCTTTTGTAACTTCTTTCACATAATCCTTTAATCCTGGTGTCGAAATACCAGTATCAATAAACAATGCCTTAGTCCTATCAGGAAATATAGACCAAGTTAAATGCAATGCTACCAACGAATCCCTACCACCGCTGAACATAACATATATTTGCTTAAATGCAGACAACACGTTCTTAATCTCGTTTTTTATACATAATATTTGCTGCATGCAGCTACTCACTAAGACTCATAATATTTATAATTTTCCTTGCATTTTGAGAATACATCAGTGTTTTTGATTTATAATTTTTCATAGAGTTATATAAATTACAAATTATATTGGTATTTAATCTTTTATTAATATAGTTGATATTTATCACCATCCTACAATCCCCCATGATAACAGAGTTTTTAATTTAATACAAATACAGAGGTGCCCGTTTATATTAATGTTATAGTTTATTCTAGAATTCATGAAAATTTTATTAAATATATAAATTAATATTAGATAATTTTATCTCATCTAATATAATCAATATTAGATAAAAGATTTGATATATCGTTTTTATCTTTCTACAAATATGCGTTATTTAGGATTTTCCGCAGATCTACTAATTATTTAGATAAATATAAGTAATTGTGAGAAACGATCTAAAATAACAGTACTATTCAAACTATAGAATTTAATCTATAGACACCTGCATCATTTTCATAGTTTATATTATATGAGACAATACTTTTATTGAATCATCATAATAAATTTTCATTTTTAAATTATATTAACTAAAAATATTTTTAAAATTTAACAGATTTATAAGATAATAGTACAAAAATGATTACCATTTTTTACCGAGTGTACATTACTGGTGGATATGGAAAGCAAAAAAATTCAAAAGCAGTAGTAACCAGATTTCCTTTGCTTTAAGGATAATAAGATAATATTAATCGAGCTGAAAGACATTAAGAGCTTTAATGAGGAAATAGAAAATACGATAAAGGAGAAAATAAATCAAAGTCCAGTCTCAAAAAATCATATAGAAGATATTTATAAGAAAATTAAGGACATTTATTGCAATGGCCAAATGACGTATCACTTTTACATAGTTGTTCCTAAAGAGGTTAAAAGTGTATTAATCCACGTTCTACGCTTTAACTGGAGAAAGAAGTTTGACGACGTTGAAATCTTCAGCTGTACAGATAAATGAAAAGTCATCCCCTTTATCCTTACCTAAAATGTTCTTTACGTCGTGCCTATTTCTTGGGAAAATCCCCCTAGAGATTAAATAATAATAAGCTAGCGATATCCCGTTCTTTCCTTCTCTGCATTGCTTATCTACAAGTTGCCTCGCCTTACTTATAGCCTCTTCAATTATCTTGTTCATATTATCAATTTTCATTGCGTTAATAACATGCTCTCCGTTAATCAAGACGTTAACGTAAAACGGGTCTTCTTTTAAAAGCCTTAGGAAAGTATTGTAATCTATGACGTGTAAATCTAGACTTTCATTAATTATAACTATTTCTCTTAAAGCTTTAAATGCCTCCTTAATATCGTCTACAACAACTAGAATGTCCTCATCGCGTTCTTTACTGCCGAACTTCGTTATTAACCTTATCACATGAAAGACTAGAAAATTAAGTATATACGTATTTCTACTTTTTTCTCCTCCTCACCTATTCTGGAATTTTAAATTAAATTTCACCTTGACATAATTCAATTTATTTATAGGGTCGTCCACGTCTAGTATTGTTATATCTCTTCCGTCAACCGTTAGGACGTGCCAATCTCCAATTTCCTTATAAGTAGGAGAAATGACATTCAATACAAAGCTAGGCCTATTTGCCACGTTCTCTTGTCTAACATTAGTAACAATTATTGCCCTTACCTGACTCCAAGGTACTACTAGGTCACCTTCTATTCCTCCCTTCTGATTCTTAGAATACTTTCTCAGAATGAGAGACCGCCTATAATTACCATGATTACTCCGTCCAGCGTTCCATATGTTAACGGATAAATCATTATTCCTAGCCCAATGAAAGGGCGGAGAAGGATACAGCCAAGGAAAGTAAAATTGTCCTAGGGCCATACTTTGCTAAAATTTTACGCCTGCTTATTTTATAAATTACGTCGTTAGCTGCTGCATAAAGAGGAATTAAAATTCTGGAGGAGAACATTTGATATGAAGTGTGTAAAGGGTTTAATACAACTGCTTCGCCAAGCCTCTGCATAAAATAACTTGTACTTCCAAAATTTTATCTTTTAGTTAGCAACACCTTGTACTTCTTTTAGAAAGACGTCATAAGGCTTTAAGGGACAGCAGAGCGTAAACACGCATTTGATTTTATCCAACCCGCAATTCTTAGTTTAAAGTATCTATAGCGTAAGCAGAAGTTCACCATAACTAGAATTTAATACATAACAATTAAATATCAGTAAATGAGGAAAATAAAACAAGTATAACCGTTCAATGCCAGATCTTTTGCTCAAGTTTTTAGCATTGCTAAATCATAGGCATGACGCATAGAGAGAGTTTTATTATTTCCTAACACCATGAATGCCTTAAGCAAGCTCAGACCAGTGAGTGAAATAAAACATAATCAACTGGGGTAACGCATAACTTTGTCTACGAAAATATTATATACGCGATTGACGTATACTAAATTATGTCAGTCGTATTGAGCGTAAGAGTTAGGAAGGAACTTAAGGAGAAGGCTGAGCAACTGGGAATAAACATTAGGGATGTTGTTGAGAAGGCTCTTGAGGAGGCAATTAAGGAGAAGGAAAAGGAGGAGATTAATGATATTGCTAGGAAGATCAAGGAGTTGATGAAGGACGTTAGTGAGGAAGAGTGGGTTGAAGCAATAAGGGAGGAGAGGAATGAAAGGTGAGTTTCTTTTAGATTCTTCAGCTTTATATCCCTTTCTAAATTACGTCGATAAAGTAGACGTAAGTAAAATTTACATTCTTTCCCTCACCTTTTATGAGGTAGGTAATGCCATATGGAAGGAATTTTATATTCACAAGAGGATTAAAGATCCTTTCACTCTCTCTTTACTATTTCAAAAGTTTTTAAATAAGCTCAAAGTTTTAAGCGACCCTCCTGCTAACGAGGTTATGAAAGTTGCTGTAGATAAGGGACTAACTTTTTACGATGCGTCATATGTTTACTCCGCCGAAGCTAATAACCTTACCTTAGTCTCAGAGGATAAGGAGTTAATAAAGAAAGCCAACGCTATTCCGCTAAAGGAATTTATTAGATTGTGAGCCTACAAAAGATTGAAAGCCTCGGGCGGGAATGTTTAAATTTCTCTTCGTTCTATTTCTTTTAATTGCTAGGAGGGTTAAAGCTGTACTGATGAAAGTGCCGAATTACTTTCGTTCCTTTCTCAGCTTTTTAAAAACTGTAAAAGCGATATGACTAAAGCCTTAAAGAACAATTTCTTGACTAAGTGTACGATTTTACTTTTTTCATTTCTGCTAAAGAAAAAATACATTATCTACGAGGATAAAGACAAGATTGTACTCCTGAAAAAAGGTAAGGAAATAGATCTTTCAAAGGTATTTGATTAGAGCCACAGTGTTTTACAGCATTAGATAGAGCATAATGAAGACGAAGAACATCACTATTTGCGAAACATCCATTCCGCCCATCATTGAGGATATAAATCCTTCGTAAGGTATTCCGTATTGCCTCAAGTTCATGAAAGGTAAGGCTATTATCACAGATAAAGAAAATGAAACCCAAGCTCTCTTCCAATCTTTTCTCTCTATAAGGTAAGCTATCAGCACACCTATCCAAGGTGAAATTCACTGACGTCATCCCCGCCCTTCTCAAGGCTTTCAATCTTTTGTAAAAAGTAGTATTTATTTACAATATATTTATACAATGTGTAAATATCCAGAAGTTTAATAATAAATGGCTTGGATTTGGTAACGATTCCTCTCCGCTATGGGTGCCCGTGGCGGAATTAGAGGAAAAGTTACGCTACGACTAAACTATAATATATGCAGTAGTAACGTAGTCTTTTAACTGCTAGCCCTCAATAAGACCCTTAAGCCTTCATATATTTATAATCTTCCTCACTATCTCGTTTATCTTTTCCTTATCTCCTTCTATGATCTTCTTAATCTCCTCGTTTGTAACATGTATCACTTTAAAATTCTCAAGGTTCACGTTAGGTTGATTAGTTATTATGAACTTCTTAACCTCATATATTCCCTCCTTGTCATAGTCTTCCAACTTCTTCATATGTTATCTAAGTTGTTCCTGTTACTTAGCTTAACGTCGCCTATATAAACGGCATTATCGGTCTTAAAATATATATCTGCAATAACACCCCTTTCCTCAATTTTCTTACCCTTAGGATGAACGTAATTTATTTTCAGCTCGCTCTTAAGGTCAAGTAATCCTTCCTTAATTTTAGCCTCCAATTGCCTTGAAACTTCCATCGGATTACCTATGTCAAAGACCTTAATTAACTCCCTCCTTATGCATTCGTCCTTCTTATAATCTTCCTTACATTTCTCTAAAGCTAACTCATACGCAGTCCTAGCCTTATCAAGTAATTCATTTACCGAAGATGCCTTGGCCACTTCGTCAATCTTCAATAACTCTTCACAATACATCCTAAGGATATCGACCTTATCTTCTCCACTTAATTTAGGTAAAGTTATGTGTACAGTAGGTGGACTTATGAGAGAAAAATAATTAAATGAAATAGTTTTTTGACAATTTTTATTATTCTCACGTATAATCAATTTTTCTCCATTTATTTAAAATAATTAACGATTTAGTAACTAGAAAGCAAACTTTTGGAAAAGTATTTTAATTATCTTTCCTCATAGATCTTATGATTGTCGTAGAGAGAATAAGCAAGAGATTCGGCAGTAGAAAAGTTTTAGATAACGTATCTTTCGACGTTAAAGATGGAGAAATTGCTGGCTTTGTAGGACTTAACGGCGCGGGAAAGACCACAACTATCAGAATCTTAGCCGGCGTACTAACGCCAAACTCAGGAGACGTACTTATTGACGACATAAGCATAGTGAAGGAGAAAGAAAAAGCTTCAATGCACGTTGGTTGGGTTCCAGAATTGCCTCTTTTTGACCCTAATGCAAAAGCTTTAGATTACTTCGTTTTTATTGCAGGTTATTATGGAATATCAAAAAGTGATGCATTAAGCCTAGGAAAGAGGCTATTTGAGGAAGTAGGCCTTGCAGGGAGGGAAAAGGATAAACTGCGCAATTATTCTCAAGGGATGAAGAGGAGGTTTTTATTAGCAGTTTCATTAATTTCAGATCCAAAGAATTTTCTCTTTGACGAAGTGCTTAACGGTCTTGACCCCGAAGGAATACAGTTCTTTAGGGATATGGCTTTAAAGCTTAAGAAAGAAGGAAAGTCTGTGCTCTTTTCTTCGCACATTTTAAGCGAAGTTGAGTCAATAGCCGATAAGGTAATCTTCATTCACCAAGGGAAAATCTTGAGGATAATGGAAATGAATGAAATAAGGAAAATTGTTAAATCAAACGATTTGAAGATAATTTTAGGCAAAGTTGACGACAATGTACTAAGTATTGCTAAATCTTTCGGAAAGCCAGAGCTTAACGGCAACACGTTGATTATACACGATTTTAACGGAGAGCTGAGCGAATTATCTTCAAAGTTATCCCCTTACGAGGTACTAGAGGTAAGTAGGTTGAAGAACAGTTTGGAGGACGTATTCTTTAAGATAATAAACGGTGAGTTATAGATGAGGCCTTTCATTTACGATTTTAAGAAGACCTTTCTCAGGCTAACTTCAATTTCATTGCTATTCCTTTTTATATTGAGTGGTGTAGGAATTGCCTTTGAAACTTTCCATTTAATGCACATAACTCCTGCAAGTTACGAAAACCTCAACGTTGAGGGTTATGTATGTCCTTCTGGTAATAAGGTTAGCGTTTACGGCATAGCGTTCAATAATAACGGAAAACCAATTTCTTCTGCTTTAGTTTGCGTTTTATCTTCTGGCAATGTAGTTGCATCTACTAGAACCTCAGCTAACGGTTTCTTTAATTTAACCGTTAACTATAGCCCGTATCTGTCTTTATTAGTAAAATATAACGGTCTGGAAAGGAACGTCAATATTTCTAGAATAGTTGGCGAATTACAAAATAACGTGAATTCTCAAGTTGTCAGCGTAACAATATATCCTAATATATTTTCCAATACGTCATGTTTTTATAACGTAAATGCATGTTGGTATAGAATACTAGTTTCAATAATGTGCCAAGACAACTTAGTAATCTTTTCTTCAAAGAACGTCAATATATCAATGGAGTTAGTGCACTCAAGCGGGATTGTAGGTAATAAATCCGTTGTATTAAAACAAATTAACCTATATTTAAAGAAATTTACTCCAGTTTACGCCACAATAGAAATTCCGCAAGGAGTAACTTGCGTAGTTTTAGAACCAATTAATTCGTCTCCTAATAACCAGCAAATAGGATTAAATAATTTTAAATATATCAAGGGTACTGCGATTTATTGTGATACTATGAATAATTTCCTTACGCTTCTCCACATATTTATGCTATTCTTACCTTACACAATAATTTACTTAGCTTACATTAGTTTCTCAAGGCCTAGGAGCATTGGAGAGATGGAATTCATCCTAGCTAGACCTATAACTAAACGCAAGATCTTTATTTCACGGTTCTTCTCAAACGCGTTAATTGCTGTATTATCGTCAGTATTAATAGTTTTAGCTCCTGCTATTACATTTAACGCGATAGCCGGCTTGCACATACCTTTGCAAGTAATTTTCTTACTAGTATTAATACCAATGTCATTACTCCTTACTTATTTATCTATAACTTATATGTATTCCTCAATCATAAAGTCAAGCGGAACAGTCCAAGGACTCGGAACGTTCACTCTTCTATTCTTAGAAGTTATTTTACCCTTAATAGGAATATCCACTTCAACCTACGAGACGTTAATGCAATACATAACTCCGGCATCAATTTCGTGCTATATATATTCTTTGATAGAGGGGTGCAACGTCAGAATAAATGTAGGATTAGAAATTACATCAACCTTACTTTGGATAATAATACCTGCGATAATAAGTTACCTAGAATTTAAAATAAGAGACGTCTAATTTTTTTATTCTAAATGCGAGAAATACAACCATAGTTTATAAATAGCGTTTTCCGTAATGACCGAAAATCATTAACTGTTACATGTTCTTAGTAATAGCATAAAGACCCTCCTTCTTTTCCATATCTTAAGAAAACAAAGTGCACGTGATATAGAAAAAGACCTTTCACAATAAATGAAAATAAAGAGTAAATATTTCCCTTCATTATTTTAAATCATGGAGCAACAACAAGGAGAATACGTAATTTGGAAGGACTACTCCCTTTCCTCCTATAGAAGGAATGCGTTAATAGGAACAAGCATTATAGGTGCGATATTCCTTCTCACAGTAATTTTAGCAGTACTAGGAATAATAATAATAGCAGTTAGCGTAACAACTTACATCCTAACTAGGAGGGCCAACGAGTACGTAGTAACTAACAAAAGAGCAATGCATATAAAGTTCGGCAAAGTCTGGAAGCAAGTTGATTTATCAACGCCAGGATTAGTTGTCAGTACAGTGAACCCGAGATATTACTCAAGCAGAGTTGCAGGACAACACGTGGTAGAAGACGTAGTATTCCTAGTTAACGGTGTGGAAGTACTTAGGTTTAACAAAACAAGCAAAGGTGACGAATTAATAGCAAAGTTACACAGCATGGGATTCCAATGAGAATAACTACTAGTATTAAACAACCTTTTTCCAGCATGCCTAGTAGTCTTAAATTATTTTTCCAGAATCTCAGGTAAGTAGGGCTGAATCCTTTTTCGCGTTGATAGAAATCTTTTTTGTCTGTTTATAACAAATTTTTGTTGATAAATAATGATCTCTCACGCCGATGTGGGCAAAAGAGTGGGAGCAGAGATGTTAGCCCTATGCCGTTAGAGTCCCATGACCCACGTGCTAAATCCCTACACTCGATCATGATTGAAATGAAAGTGTAGGGACAAACTATCAAAAGATGGTAGTCTTAAATTATTTTTTCTGCTTCTTCTAACATTCTTTTTATGGGATTAATGTAACGCGAAACGTATTCAACTTTTAATTTACCTTCGTGAAATCCCCACACATGTAGGAAATAAGCATTACTCCAACCTTCTAAAACCCAGTCACCTAGTTTTTCTGAAAGAATTGAGGCTGATTCTCCTAAAGTATAAGTGTACCATCTGCCTTCTTTTACTGCTTGCTGGCATTCCTGAAGATTGAACTTCTCCGAAAGAGCTTTAACGACTTCCTCTGCAACCTTATAAGCTTTCTCAGAAGCTTGCACTGCGTCACCTTTCTTTAAGTATTCTTCCGCCTCTGCCATGTACTTTTTTGCCAAATCTAGTCTGATCTTTATTGCTTCAGAAGGGTCTTTTTTAGAGAGTTCCATTAGAATAAGGTCTGTGACATTAATTCCTTTCTCCTCAGCTTTCTTTATCACCTCTTCAGGAATTTCCATAAGATATACTCTTTACACTGCTTATTTAGATTTTACCAACGAAATATGTGAAGAAAAATACGCACGTTTTTCCCTATACTAATTGAGTATTTACTCCTTCATTCTTTGCAATTTCGTATTACTTTTTATCAGACGTTATTAACTCAGGGTTCATCGATTTAGCTAATGCAATGAACAATGAGTCGTAAATAGTTATTTTATTCCTATTAGCAATTTTAAATGCCTTAATCAAGTATTCATCTTGGTTTACGATCAGCATTGCTTAGCGTTTTAATTGCGACGTCCTCCTTCATTTCGCCTATAAGAATCTTTTTCCACAAAGCATTAGCAACTTCCTTGATACAGAGTCATAACTCCTTCAACTATTATTTCATCCACTTTCCCAACCTTTCTCTTTAGAGAAAAATTTTACTAAGGAAGAAGACTCAATGATCATCACGATCTTCTCTTACGGATTTTACAGAGAATCCTTCTTCACTAGGTTTAACGTCCTTTAATTCCTCAATCCATTTATTTACGTATTCTTTAACCTTTATATCTTTCATGCCCTCACCCCCGATTAATGTCTATTCCTTGCCTTTCTAATCCATCATTTATTCTAACGCTAATAACTGCAGATATATACCATATATTTATTACAGACATAAATAAACATTCTAATAAAAGCTTAATATCGTATAGCGAGTTCAACTTTTCGCTCTTCTTTAATTCTACAGACCACGTTTGTAAGAAGCATAACATATGCGTGAGTTGAGATGATTGCCGTAATACTATCGCTTGTTCAAATAGCATTAGGGATCTGGATGCTGTACAGGAAATGCGATTACACAGTTTGGCGTATAATAGGAGGAGTCGCATTTTTGCTCTTGACCCTCTACCTATGCCTCTTTTAAAGTCATTCTCTTTTTCCTCCTGCAAATGAGGAAGTCTATCAGTCTTCTAGTACTATTCCTAATATCAACAATGCAAGTAGGAGCAATAACAAACAGCCCTATTATAGGTGGCGATGGAGGTTGTTGTTTTATTCGAGTTTGTGATAATGATGCAGGATATATTTACAATCTATCCTATTCGCCGACATTTTTTACTGCAATATTAAACTTAACGGGTATATATTCATTCAATTTTACTGAAGGTAAAAAGGTATCGTGTGTACAACAAGTAGCATTCTATATTGCGTTAGGTACAATGGTGAAATGGTATAATTGAACCTGCATATATTCAACCAGTCATAACATTATGTTTTTATTATCTTTGTTTAAACGGCAAGATAGAATATGGATGGGGATTAAAGTATACCATTGAATGCACAACGTATTATGCAAACACCGGAAATAGTAATTATAACAGGCCTACAAGGTCTATTCAGATTAAAGACCTTGGGGCTATAACATTTAATAATGAATCTATTGTTACATTCCATAATTTACTGTTCAATCTAACAATGGATGTTAAGCTAAACTCTGAGAAGGAAATAACTAAGGCACATATTTTCATTGAATGCATAAACTGCAAGCAAGTAATCTATAACTCAACTTAGTGTCTAAAAAACCCGATACCAGAAAAACAAGCATGGATAGTTGTTGAAGACCCGTTATCTGGTATATGCGGATTTATGCCGTTACCTGTACTTCCAAGTGTCATGTGTAAATTGTTCCCGTTTGCATGTGCTATTGCATATTGTGGTTCAACGATTATAATGCGTATACCGCTTTCTAGTCGTGGATATATAACAATAATGAAGGATGACTCAGTTCACGTAACTTATTGTCCTTATTACTCACCAAGCAACGGTTGGTATGCCATTGGAGTCAAAAGAGGATAGTATACATTTGTGTTCGTTAAGCTTAAATTAATCTACACTTTCTTTTTTTATTAATGAAAAGGAAGATCATATTTGCAAGCGTTATAGTTCTAGTAATAATTGTTGCCGGCTTCTCAGTTTTGTTACTCTATCATCCTCAAAAACCTCAGATTACTAAGTCTTTTCCTACAGTCTATTATATTAAGGTTTATAATGGTAGTAAGCTTGTTGAGGTTAAGGAGGACAATATTTCTTCCAACATAACTATTTACCTCGATGTCCGCAATTTCACAGGCTTTGTTTTCGCTATAGTAAAATGGAGCAATGGATCATTATTATTTGAAGGGAATATGTGTCCACTGGAAGCATGCAAGGGCGTTTTGTATATTCAAAACGGCACTGCACCTATTTATAAGAGCAGAATGAATTTCACTTACGTGGAATATAATACTTCCGGAATACCTATATCCTATAACAATGGTGAGGCTCGTATTCGATTGGCAAACATTTGCGGGGAATACGCGTTTTTGGAGGCATGCTATATTAATTTCTGCTTCATGAGGCGCTCATTATTAACTATTACCGTATTTGCCATCTTCAACGCTACATATACTGCGATAGGAGTTTACGATGTGAAGGCTTGCAATGTACCACCTTGGTTTCCAACCATAATTAAAGAACAATAGGCTCCTTTTAAAGTCATTCTCTTTTTCCTTAACTTATGAAGAAGTGGATCCTATCGTTCCTAATCCTACTGTTAGTTCTTCCGGCTATCCCTGTCAGTGCCCACTACATGATAATAGGCGGTGGAGGTGGGTCAACCCGGAGTCCTTTCACCATTACTAAGACCGTCTCAGCGGAAGGTATTGAAACTAAGCCCGGCTGTACTTTAGGAACTGCAAATTGGTGGAGCGGTGTTTCGTTATGCAGTACTAATCTGAGGATCTTATGCGACAGTGAATATACAAGGAATAACGCCTCTATTTCTCTCTCAACTTCTTCCGTTTACTTCAATGTCACATTCTACTTGAAATGCGGAGCTTCGCCATACGGCGAGGTCGCTATTGCTTACGGGACATATATCGACACTGACGCAGAAGGCAACTGCGGGCTCCATAGATGTGACTTCGGACATTACGTGTATCGGCTGCACAACTATTAGGAATAAGACTAAGGCTTGGAGTCGGTGAGAAACTCTGTGAGTATTAAACAAACCTAATCTTTAACATTTATTATTTTCCCTTTCTATCAATATTTAATGTTCTCTAGTTACACCCTCACCGTAAAGATGAAATACGAAAGAGGAAAATACAATAATTTTACTGGAAAAATAAGTAAGATAGTCCTTTTAACCGAGTTCCCTGAGCTGGAGATTTTATTTAAACCAGCAAAGGGATTTTTTAAGCCAATACACGTTTCTCCTCCAATAAGCAAGGAGTCAGTTTACCCTTTTTATGAGAGGGGAGTTTTGAGGGAAGTCTCTCTTGACGGTGAATATAAAATAAGGATAGGGATTCCCGACGAGCTGTCAAAAGGGATTGAGGAGAAGATTAAAAACGATATTGGGGTTAGGACTAGAATAAAAGTTGAGGGAGCAATTCTAGAGTTTACTCTAGAGAACTTTGAGAAGAATGAATTTAAGATAGGCGACAGGGTAAAGCTATGCTTTTCTCCAACTTTACTTTCAAATCCTTTCATTATTAATAGGGATTATAGGAAATTCCTCCCCTCTCCTTCTGCAGTCTTTTGGATTCCTTACGCCCTTTTGAAGAATAAAAATAGCGTGACTCCTCAGGAGGTTGCGGACATTGAAGGTAGGATTACTGAAACTTGGAAGAGTAGGATAAAGACTATTTGGATTCCCTACGACACTAGGAAGGAGCCGGTAATGATAGGTAAAGTTGAATATAAGCTGTTGAGGAATGATGATGAGACTAGGAAATTAGTTGAGACTGCACTTACTCTAGGAGTTGGTTCTTCTAGGGCAAGCGGTTTCGGCCACGTAGAGCTTTGTTAAAGGGTTTGAATAACTAGTTGAAAAGGAAAAGAAGAAGATAAGATGATAATGATGTATTAGCTTATAAAAAGAAATGATTTCATGACCATTTTATATAAATAAGTAAAAGCTTTCCGTTATTGATATCCTTTTGTAGGCTTTCAATTATAAACCTAACATACTCAAAAGGTTGCCTAGTAATTGCCAAATTAACTAATTCATTAATAACATACTCAAAAATTATTGGCTTTCCAAATTCTCCTCTAGAAATTCTATTCATTAAGCGCAATGCCTTATCATGGTTTATTTCCTTTTTATTGAGAAGTGAATACATAAATGAAGTATCTAGAATAATCATTGCCACTCAGTTATTGCTTGTAATATTTGGAAATCCTTATTCTGACAAGGATTTTTTGCATTAATTACTTCCTCTTCTTTATAAGCTGATGAGCCTATAAAATTATTAATTACCAGCCCTATTGGTGTATTAAGCATAGACTTTATAATAAAATCTAAATTATCATCCTCTGAAAATTTATAATCTGTTAAGTTATTCGAAGCTATAATAGGAGTCGCTTTACCTATAGGAATGTCCTCTTTAATTCTAGTCACGATGTATTCTTCAACATTATTATTAAACTTCTCACATACAGTTTTCAAAATATTATCCAGTTCCTCAAAAACTTTAGGTTTATCATTATTAATAATAATTCTATAAATATATCCATTAACCTTATAGCTTACTATTAGTTTCATATGAAAAATAACGCATCATATGTTTAAATACTTTCCTTTATTTGAAAATTCCAGTCCAGTTTCCTTCAAAAATATTTCGAAATTAACTTAATTACAATTCCCTTTATATTTACTCATTGTAAAAATTTGAAACGTAGTAGTTACTAATGTCACTGGCTGTGTGATTATTAACTAACCTAAATTCCTCGACTTATGTGCTTTCTTTAACACATCCTAATAATATTTAAAAAGGTTGAAAGCTTTGCCACTTCTAGTGAGCTGAGAGAATGATAGTTAAATTTCTCTTAGAGTGATGCTAGCGACGCCCCTTACCCCAATGAGACTGAGGGAAGGGCAATCAACGTCATCATTTAAGGGACTAGAGCTTAGTTATGAAAGATCCCTTCTGGAGGTCTACCCAGACTGTCCACCAAATGGGAATCGATTGTGGAAAGGATTCAGCCCACCCTTGTTTACCCTCTTAAAAAGAGGATTTAAACTTTTACCCCAATAATTATATTTTTCCTCATTCATTAAGTGATTCCTATGAAAAGGGGAGAAAAAGAAGTAAGCCTAGCCGAAGCCACTGCAATAGGCTTAGGCGCAATTATAGGCGCAGGGATATTTGTCCTTTCAGGAACGTCAATAGCGCTAGCCGGTTCTTATTCCATTCTAGCATTTATATTCATAGGAGTTCTAAGCGTTTTAACTGCACTAATTTTAGGAGAATTAGCAACTATCTTGCCTCACGTTAAAGGTTCGACTTACTCTTACGCATTTGAGGCTTTTGGCCATGAACTCGGAATGTTAACTGGCGTAATGGTTTACTTCAGTTACTCAACTTCAATTTCCGCAATAGCAGAAGGTTTCGGCTCTTATTTATCTTCCCTTGTAGGTATGCACTTAGTAATACCCTTTGCTATCCTTCTAATAGGAGTACTAACTGCTGTCAACTTGTTAGGAATACAAAAGGCAGCACAGGCTGACTTGATTCTAGTACTGCTAAAACTTTCAGTGTTATCATTTTTTATTGCTTTTGCTATAATAATTGCTTTACCTCACTTTACCCCTTATCATTTTTACTCAACTCCTCAGCAATCTACAGTGACAAACTTCTTCTCAGCAAGTATCGCAATATTTTTTGCCTACACCGGCTTTCAGGTAATTACGACCTTTGCCGACAAGGTTAGGGGTGGCCCAAGGGCCGCTGCAAGGGCGGTAATGATAAGCGTTGTCGTGAGTATGGTATTTTACGTGTTAGTAGTTTTATCAATGATAATCCTAGTTCCTGCGTCTGAGTTTAAGATAGTTGCAGACCCACTTGAGTTCGCTTTAAGTTACGCAAAAGCTCCGAGCTGGGTAATTTACGTAATTGACGCCGGAGGATTAATTGCGACTACTTCAGCTACATTAGCAATGATATTGGCCTCTGGAAGGACGCTTTACCAAATGAGCTTAGACTTAGGCTTACCGTCTTTCCTTAAGAAATACGACGAGGAAAGGGATGTGCCAACAAATACCGTAATACTTTCCTCAGCAATTGCAGTAGTAACTCTCTTCAGCGGTAACATATTTGTAATAGCATCAATAAGCAATTTCGGTTTACTTTTCTCTTTCGTGGTCTCCGCCTTAGCTTTAGTTCATTATAGGAGGAAAGGCGTTGTCGGAAGTTATAAGACCCCGTTTTATCCTTATTCAGTAGCGTTAACAGTAGTTTTACTCCTCTCTTTGCTTTTAGGCTTTCCAAGGAAGGCCCTAGAGATAAATATAGGAATAATGATAATGATCATCTTTGCGTCCTACGTAGCAAAGGATATTAGGGAAGAGAAGAAAAGATAATTCAAACAATCTTTAGGTTACCTTAAGAAAAGCGAAAAATTTTAAACAAAAATTTAAGCACCATCAACTGAATTGCTTTTGCCTGCGAATACTACTAAATGAGCTAAGGCTAATGCAGTTAATGTTAAACTAGCTGCGAGTATAGCTAACCTTATTCCGAGGTTTAGTTTATATCCATCATTTTTTAGTCGCAGGAATTAAGAACCTAATTAAAACTTTAAATATCAAAAGTGAGAACCTTAAAAGCTTTTAAATAAAAATAATACTATTGCTTATGTATTATTAGATTCTTTATTTAAATATACTACTCTCAGTTATCTAAAACATCTTCTTATTTACCTTAACTTTTAAGTAAGTAATAATACATTGTATCAATGTAGAAAATAACGCTTAGCCATACATGAAGAAAATGTAAATAAAAAACTAATATTAAAGTTTACATGTAGATTTTACACTTATGTCTTATTCACAGGTTTATATCCAATTCTATAATCTATTAGCTGTTCATGTATACAATAACCGTTGAAACTATTATAAGTAGCACGTCAAGAATAAACGCTATTAAAGCAGGCCCTCCAGTATTAGGTAATGGTTTTCCTATTAATGGAGCGGGTAATACTCTAGTGAGAGTTAAGAGTAGGTAATTTATCCACCAAAATAATAAGTTAAGTAAGTAAAGTATCTTGAGGTAAGCAAGCTTGAAAATCATGATCATAATTATCCCTGCAACTATTGCAATTACCGAATCTATTACGAAGAATAACCTTATTCCGTAAGGTAGTAAACTAATGTTATATAATGGAAAATGATCGTAGGCCCAGATGAAAGATAATATACCTCCTACAACTCCCAATATAATTGAATTTTGTTTTAGCATGAGCTACTCTTCTTACCCTATTTTAAAAATCTTTTCCCAAATCTAAAGTTAAATTAAATTACATAAATTGGGAAAAGATTTATATTAATTGATGAAAAGATTATATCGATAGAAATGGATAAGAAAAAAATGGTCCTCTTAGGCCTCTCCGCAATAATCCTAATAATAGGAGGAGTTTTCTTCGGTATGGCAATAAGCCACGTAGCCAGTACGGCAAATCATTCACCGTCAATGAGCAGTACATCTACTAGCACTACAAGCTCATCATCTACTACTACCAATAGTTCGACCTCTACAAGCTCTTCATCATCCTCTGGCTATACGTGGGGTTAAATGAAAAAGTCAGATCTTTTTCTCTTTTCTTATTCTTTTTCATCCATAGGAGGTCCTTTAGCCTTAGTTGCTCAGTTTTATAGATGGCTTTCCCCTCTAGACGTGATATTATCTTCTATTCTTTTCCTCCCTACTGTCTACGTTATTTACCTCGTTACTAAGAAAATAAAAGGAGATAAAGGTCTTTATGAATACTTATTAAATCGTCGTGAAATTTCTACAGCTTTCCTCTATTTCTGGTTCTTTTCCTATTTCCATTATTTAAGTTATACAGTGGATTACGTTGTTTATTATATTTTACAACTTGACGGCTTTCTGGCTACAGTTACTCTTGTCTTACTTACGCTTGGCATAAGCTTGTTAACGTTAACGGGGTCAGAACTGTGGTTTCTCGTTTTCTCCTCCTTTATTCAGCTTTTCCTTTCAATTCCTATAGGCTGGCAGGTAAGCTTGACTGATAGCGTTAATTTTTCGCAAATTATACCAACTTCTGAAGCTTTTGTTTGTATAACTTTAGCTCCTTTTGCTAAAACTGAAAATAGTAATGCTAAGGTTATTTTTTACGCATATGCAATTGCTGTAAGCTTAATGGCGATTTCTACGCTTTTTGTTGTTCCCAAGGCAATTTATTATGCTTCATCGATTAGTGCTTTTTCCCTTATTATAGTGGAATTTTATGCAATAAAGAAGATTTTAACTAGGAAGCTCCTAATAATAATAGTATTGTTTTTTCAACAATGACCGTTGCAAGTTTAATAAATCCTTACCAGTACTATTTATACACAATAGTACCGTCTTTATCCGCTCTATATGTATCTTTAGGGATGTTCTTTTCCTCAATAGCTTTCTCAAAGAGTGGAAATGTAGCTCTGCGAGCGTCTTCAATTGTTAGCCTCGCAATTGTAGCTTACGGTTTTTATACTTCTCTGGATTTTGGGTCTTTAAGCGTTTTCATGACTGAGATCGTTAGTCTGCTTTCAATTTCTGTATTAGTCTTGTATAAAATCGGAGTAAGAAGATCTTTATAAAGTAATGAGCAACTAATATGCATAATTATGTTTTGATAAAAATATTAATATCTAGATAGGAATATTTTCACTTATTTTCTCAGTTTAACTTCACTTTATGAACCAATTAAATTTTGTCGTAATTCTTAAGTCTGATTCCTTTAGTAGTTAAGTCAATTTAAAGCTTATCGCGTTATTACAATGAAGTATTAAACTCACTACTAAAGCTTGTTACCAAGATCGATACAAACTCGCCATTAGGAGAATAGAAGCAGGAAAGAGATTTAAAACGCGTTAAGACCTTTAACCTCAGTAGAAGCTTACTTAAAAGAGGCCGAAGAGTTTCTAGCCAAGGAAGATAATGCAAATGCCAGTGAGAAGTATTATAAGGCTGTTGAAGAAGCAATAAAAATCATAGCAGTTAGAGGGAATCTAGTTAAAGATTGGGTGGAAATCTGAATTGCTTTTCGAAGCTGCTAGGAAAACCGGTAATAAATTGTAGAAATTTTGCTAATAGCGTGGGAATTACGTCGGCTTCCATGAAATGAAATTAACTTCCAATAGATTATTTGAAGCAAAGGATAAAATAAGGAGAATTTTAAATCATGTCTGAGAAATTATTATCACACTGCGATTTTTAGGCCCTTAAACTTCCTTAGTCAATAAACTTGGAATACCATCTTCCTCATTTATAATATGAATCTCAAATGAATTCTGTCTACCTAAGGCATTATTAGTCTCGTAATAAATAGTTAATCTATCTTCCTAACCTTTCACGTTAGTTAAACATCAGGATTAAAATTGCCTCTAACGAAGCTACCGATAACTCTTACTTTAGGATCTCTTTCTCTTGCAATTTCCTTTATTCTATTCAAATAGGAATTGATGTTCTTTTTCTTTTCCCTTCATGCTTTAGGCCAAATCTAGAAAATACAACTTATCTCCTTCATTACTTTTTCCTACAAAGCTTTCAGCTATTTCCTTAGAAAAGGGAAAGTATATAAGCCTGAGCTAATAAGTCAATTTCTATTTATTCTCTCAAATTGCCTAATTAGTCAACCAGTTTGCTTAAGTTATGAGTTTTAAGATAATCATTAAACATAAACGATTGCTCTAAGAAAACACGAGATTCCATAATCCTTCACCAAGAGGAAATAAGAAGCTCATAGGATAAGTGAAGGATAAGGTATTATTTAATTTCAAGGACCAATGACAGTTTTCTTTCTCAATAATCATAAAATAGTTTCAATTATCTCTGGTATATAGAGTGAGATTGAGATGTTTCCGATGTAAAAACTGTAAAGCTTAAAATATAATGATGAGTAAAAGAAATAAGGGGGAATTCCCGATGAGTAAAGACCGTGTGCTAAGCCTCGTAAAGCACGAGGGAATTCCCATCATCTTCGACCTTTCTTTGAAAGGATTTTATAATTGGTGCAAGAATAGGCTAAAGTACTTGGGATTTAATCCTTTCATTACTCCATATAAGTACGACCATCAAATAATGATATACGCTAGGTTAATACAAGGTTATATTATAACGACTGATAAAGATTTCCTTAAGTGTGAGAGGGCAATAATTCTAAAAGTTGATAAATACGAAAAAATGTATGTAAAAATGTTGAAGGAATTGCACGAGAAGTTATCTTGATATTTCCTCCAATTTCTTCCCCGTAGTTCTTGGTCCTAGTAAACCTATGTCTAAAGATACTATTGCGATGAACACCCATATTATTCCGAAAGTCGCTAACAGCCCTCTAGGTAGGAAGAAGGCAGTTATCATTAACACAAGGATTGACGTGGAAAACCTACTTACGCTATAAACTAACCCTGCACCGGTAGACCTAACTCTCGTTGGGAATATTTCTGCCTGATAAGTATGGAAGAAGTTTGAGAAATTCCATAAAGTAAAGGCAACTAGAAATCCTAGTAATACTGTTAGGTAAACGTTTGATACTAGTGCAAAAAGTGTTCCTAAAATCCCGGCAAATACTGCAGAGCCTATTATTCCGTATTTCCTGTCAACCCTATCAATAATGAAATAATTAAATACGCTTCCTGCAATGAATCCGGTGTCAATTATTATTGTGAACAGCAAGGTTTTAACTAAGCTTATTCCCTTAGCTAACAGAAAAGACGGAGCCAGTACTACAAAGCCATAGAAGATTCCAGACTGGAAGAATTGGAATATTAACATCATTATAGTCCTTGTTCTTAAATCCTTGGAGAAAAGCTCAGAGATCTTAGAGTGCTGTTCAACAACTTCAACTTTTTCGGGTTCAGGTAACACCTTCCCTTCTTTTAATACAGCATTCTCCCATTTTTCCACAATCTTATTTGCCTCCTCATGTCTTCCTTTACTCTCTAACCACCTAGGAGACTCGTCTAGCTTAGTTCTTAAAGCCCAGACTATCAGTGCTGCAACACCCATGAACCATAATGGAATCCTCCAAGAGTAGTAGTTGAGCGGATGAGAAGAGAAGTAAGTAACTATTGCAATTACCGGTGCGGAAGTTACTGCTAAAGTATAAACTAATGCAACTCCTCTACCTCTATATTTCCCTGGCATCATTTCTGAAGTATAAGTATCAACTAAGGGAAACTCTCCTCCTACTCCTATTCCTGCAATGAACATTAATGCAGAGATTGCGTAAAAATTACTCATAAATCCTGCAATTATAGTTCCTCCGCCGAATAATAGTAAATTAACCAGAAATACCGTCCTCCTACCTTTCAAGTCGGAAAGCCTTCCGAATAACACACTACCCACTGTTTCTCCCAAAAAGAACGCTGTAGTTATTGCAGTAACTGCAGTGCTTAGACTGGAGAACAGAACTGCTGAAAGGACAGTAGCTATAACTCCGTTTCCTAAGAGCATGAGCGTTTCTACCCATTCTCCACCCATTACTAAAAGTAGGAATTTATAATGTATCTTACTTAAAGGAAGCCTTTCCATTCTACTTACGACGCTTATTTTTGATTTCTCCATGGCATAGAATCAAGAGTGTTTCTGAAATATAAGCAATTTTAATAATGAAATGAGGAGAAATTAATTATAATAGTTTGAAAGTTTAAAAAAAGGATTTGAGGTAAAAAAGGGAGTACTAAAATTTATCGCCTTTGGCTTACTTTCACTTTTCTGGAGAATATGAAAGCCAGAACGCCGAGTGAATAAATTGCGGTAGCAATTGCTGAGTAATTTATAGGATAAGTGGGCGGATAAAAGCTGTAGTATATTCCAAATATTAATATAATGAATGAGACGATGGGAGCTATTAAATGATAAACCACGTTGAATTCCCTTATTTTCTTATAGAAGGAAGGTAAAGCTACGTCTCCCAACATATGTCCTATAAACAACGATATTGCAGACATATTAATTAGGAAGCCGTAAAATGGACCCATAATTAATCCCGTGATTAATGAAACTATCCCTGAAAGAAGGCCAAGCAATAGAATTGCGTTTGAAGGGCTCTTAAACTTCTCGTAAACCTTTGAGACGTAAGTTAGAGCAACGTTATCTCTACCTAAGGCGTAAAGTAACCTAGAGGCTGAATTTAACGGAGCTAAAGATCCTGCAAAGAAGCTGTTCAATATGAAAGCCAATAATATTGCAACAAATGTAGGCCCTACATACTTGTCAGCCAATATTAACCCCGGCACTCCAGAAGGAGCAAACGTTGACATATTATTTATTCCCCAGCCTATTACCATTGCATATGAAGTTAGCACGAATACTACGCCGGTAATTGAGAAACTTATTAAAACCGCCTTCTTAACATCTTTTAACGGATTCTTAGTTTCTTCAGCTATATAAACAGCTCCAGAAGAACCTGACATGGAAAAGATTGCTAAAATCATTCCCTCAAACACCGGTGCCAAACCACCTGCCGGAGTTGGAGTAAAAGGCTCTAAAGTGTTCCTAGGCCCAGCCTTCACTATGATAATGATCGAAAAAATCACTAGAAGGGCTGTTTCAATTATTGAAGTAATCAAGCTGTACCTTAAAGAAGGCCTAATTCCCAGATAGGCCAACGTAGTTATTAAAGCGAGGAAAATTAACATTATTGGAATCCATATTAATGAAGGTAAAGTAATGTTATTGGTTTAGCATTGAAGGTATGAATGCTCCTCCGACAAATATGATTGAGTTTGTTATTACGTTAAAATACGAAAAGAGGTAAAGGTAACCGGTAAATATTTCAAATCTCTTACCTATTCCCTTCTCTGCAAAGTCGTAAAATCCTCCTGCACTACCTGGAGAATTGGTAAGGAACATTAATCTAAAAAAGTACTCCAAAGATGCCTATTAAATAAGAGAGAGGTAAAGAACCTAATGCGAACTGAGCTGCTCCGGTTAATGTTGCAGCTACTGCACCTAAGGGAGCTATTAAAGCAATAGATTGACCCAAAAGCTCTCTAAAGCCTACTGCGCCTTTTTCTAGGTCTGTCATAAGACATTACATAACTAAGAATTTTTTAAAATTTGCCGAAATGCGTGCTTCTTGGTTGAATTTTCTTAGACTCACCTCTTTGGTATAAATTCTAAATCAGCAGTAGAATTAGAAGTTTAATGTAGTCTCTTAGAGAAATTAAACAAGCTATAAAACACAAATATAATTTCCTAATTTACCTTCATTTATCTCCTCATTATTTATAAATCTTGAAGCAAACTGATTAAATATGAGTGGAAAAATAGCCGACGAGATCCTTAACAACCCACAACTGCTTTCAGCGTTAGCTGATAAAATCTACGAGAAACTTAAGGACGAAATAGTTATAAAGAAGTTAGAAGAAACAATTGCTAGCGTTAAAGCTTTACAAGAGGAAATTAAAAAGCAAGGAGAAGCAATAGCGTCTTTACAACAAGAAATAAAATCGCTAAGAGAAGCATCAAATAAACACGGTGAGGCGATAACGACACTTCAGGAGGCAGTTAAAAAGCAAGGAGAAGCAATAACTGCACTTCAAGAAGCCGTCAAGAAACAAGGAGAAGCAATAACTGCATTACAGCAGACTGTCAATAAGCACACGGAGGCGATTTCATCACTCCAAGAGACCGTCAAGAAGCAAGGAGAAGCAATTGCGTCTCTACAAGAGACCGTCAAGAAACAAGGAGAAGCAATAACTGCATTACAGCAGACTGTCAATAAGCATACAGAAGCAATAACTGCACTTCAAGAAGCCGTAAAATCTTTACAGGAAACTGTCAATAAGCACACGGAGGCGATTTCATCACTCCAAGAGACCGTCAAGAAACAAGGAGAAGCTATAATGTCTTTACAAGAGACTGTCAAGTCACTTCAAGAGACGGTAAATAAGCATACAGAAGCAATAACTGCACTTCAAGAAGCTGTCAAGAAACAGGGAGAAGCAATTGCGTCTCTACAAGAAGCAGTTAAATCTCTTCAAGAGACGGTAAATAAGCATACAGAAGCTATTGAAGGCCTCCAGAAGGCGGTGAGAAAATTACAAAGGGCAGTTATGAAACTTTCAATAGAAGTAGGAAGCTTTACTAATAGGGCAGGAAAAGGAATGGAGAAAACAATGCTAAAGCTTTACAGGAAGGCATTAGAACTGCACGGGGTTGATCCTAAGAAAGTAGTCCATGGTATAATAAAGGATGAGGAAGGATTAATAGAGAAAGGTAAGGTATTTGAAGTAGACTTTTATGAGACAAACGATTACGTTTACGTATTCGAGATAAAGAATTTTGCCGATAAGGGAGCTTACGATCAAATAATTATAAGGAAAAAACTATTCTCCGCTAAGTACAAGGATAAGAAGATTAAGATATTTCTCGTTGCAAACTTTGTAGACAAGAAGATAAAGAAGAAACTTGAAGAGGAAGGAGTAGAAATTATAACTTCTCATGTAATAACATGATTGAGTGTAGGGACTTAGCCCTCAACCACCTACTTGCGGTAGGTGGGTCATGGGACTCCAACGGCACGGGGCTCACATCTCTGCTCCCACCCTTTTGCCCACATCGGTGTGAGAGATCATTATTTATCAACAAAAATTCTTTATAAACAGACAAAAAGATTTCTATTAACGTGAAAAAGGATTCAGCCCTGCAAAAATTGTTAATTCTGACTTTACAGAGTGTGAACAACAATTTCATTCATTTGAAATATTTACATTTATTATTACCCCCATATCTAACAAGTCGTTGGGGTGTAAAGGATGTATTAGGAAGAATGTTGATAACCACCTAGTTATTGTGAACTTGTTAGAATTCCAAGGGAAGAGGAAGTCCATTGACGCAAGTGTTTTAAGCTTCTGAACCTTTGTTCTGCGTAATCCCTCTCGTTGAACTTCTCGTGTTCCACGTTTAACCATGAGAAGGCGTTGTATGCAGTTCCCCCATCGTGCAAGCAAATTATCCACCCTCACTTTCTCCTTACTACTTCCTCAGCCCTCTTCATATTTGCCAGAACTACTAAGACATGTACCCCGCCCCTAACGCTAGATGAAGAAAGGCATTCCCTTAATTTTGACGTCCCTAACAATCCAATAGTACTGGCCATTAGTTAGCTCACCTTAGTCTCGTCAATCACGTAAACCACACTCAATGGCACAGAGTACCTCACGTAACTCAACCTCCTATAATAGTAGAGTGGGATAACACGGCACTCCAGGATAATCCAAACGTAGTTAGCCAAGGTTACGGTCTCCCTAGAGGAAGTCAGACTAAATAACTGTGCATTAGTGAATATGTGCAAATGGATCTAAGAGTATTTCATCAAGGTTGTATACCTTAAAGAAACCCATAAGTATTCTAGGCTCATTAAACTACGAGAATGGATATCAAAGTTTATGCAAAGGTTTATTTTATACTAATCAAGTTATATATTATGGACGAACTGGAAAGGAAAATAATAGATGCATTAGAGAAACAGGACATGAATTCCTTGTCGGGATTAGTTAAAAGCTTATCAATGATGGCAAACTTTGACGGCATAGTAATTTATTACGTTACTTTTGATAACAAAGACGGCAAAATAGTAGTCCCCAAGGAGAGTGAAGACTATCAAAGGCTTATGAACGCTGTGGCTCCAACTTCAATGACCTCAAGTATAGAGAAAATGCTGAGAGCTATGATGGGAATTGAAGAAGAACCCATGGAACCTCAGTATGAGGTTCCAGAGGAAAAAGAAGAGGACTTTGAAATCATACCTAAAGGAAATGAATTATTCGTTGTAGGCAGAGCTGAAGAAGAGCCTGAGGTTAGGATTGAGAGCGGAGTCCTGGATATAGGAAAGAAAGCAATAACTTTACCTCCTGGGAACTGGAAAATTGTCGAGAAAAAGTTTAAGAACGGGATTCTAACGATTCACCTACAGAAAGGTTAGCGAATTTATTAAAATAATCATATAATTTGCTTAATTCAGTTCATATTTGGAATTACTTACAATGTCTATATAATTTTCTCGAAATAACTTTATATAGTTAATTCTATATACCGTAAAAGCTTACATTTTATATCATGTTTCAACTTATTTAACAGAAAGTGAATTACTTTTTAACCTTTTCTCTTTATCTTATTCAATTCGAAGATGTTATTGAAAGTAATTATTGCCTCGAAGATAGCATCAATAAATAGCAAAATGCCAAGAGCGGGAAATTGGACAATTAGAATGGCAGCAAATGTACCTAGGCCGAACTTGAACAGTGCAAGTAATAGAGGACTTGATGCGAAAGGAGAAGCGATAGGATTCTTCTCCTCCGCTCCTCTCTTTATACCGAGTATGGTAGTCCAATAATCATCAAACTGAAGGCCGTAGAACATGATAATTTCGTATATTATGGACAACATTCACACCACCTTAATGTCTACAAGAGTATATAAAAGAGTGGACAGTTATACCCAACAGCAGTAAACTTGACTCTAGAAATATAGGCCATAGTGCCGCATACCACGGAGGAGCGCATTGCAGGCTATACACCTTATGTTGAGTAGGAGGCACGTGATCAATTGAGTATAAATACATAGCTAAGCCTAAAAACACTCCAAAAGCTATCAGGCTAATTATCCCAACTATTACCCGCCTGCTCACGAAATTCACTACTCGTAACTATAAATAAGTATTACGACTACAGCAGTATACAAAAAGTGATGAGAAAAATTTACAAAGCAAATAGATTGTCACTTTAATTTCTTCTAAAAAACTCACATAGTAGCTAAAAAGAGATTATAGCCAGCCTATCTTTCTTAAATATACTGTGAGAAGGATTCCCAGAATTATTAAAGGAAAATTACGGCATAAGGAGTAAGAAAATTCGAAGGTAAAGAGGAATAAGTCACAGCATAAATGCTTGCATACAATGCCTCTGCCATTTTTCCTCGTAACTTCCTCTTCTTTCTCACCAGTTAAATGAGAAATTATTATAATAAGCTGATAAAAGGTCAGTTCAGATGTATAAATCTCATCAGTATTATGTATCCAATAACTGGCCTTATCTTGGATGAGCTGTTAAATAATAAACGAAAACGTTCACGTCGAAATATCTTTTAACCATTTTCTGCTCCTCTCTTCAATAGCCTCTTTTAAGATCTCATCAACGTCTTTAGATCCCCAGTCTACTTTAAATATTCCTTTATATTTATCCTTATCTACATTAATAGGAATTAGCAATATTTTATCTCCTTCAATTACCATTCTCACTGCTCCACGAACACCCAATTTTTCCCTAACTTCTTTTGGTATTACTATTCTACCTTTTTCATCAACTTTTACTAGATATTCCATAAATACCACTTAAATTCCCACATTAAAAAGATTGCTACATACTATCTTGAAGAGAATAGCTGCGATCCTTTCAGTTCTTCCTTATTTCAACATACTAAGATATATTGCCATAAGTGCTTCCGAGTTTTCTTTCAGTTCTTCCTTATTTCAACAGGAGGAAGATTTTAAAGAGTTATACTCTCCTTCGACTTTCAGTTCTTCCTTATTTCAACATATACAATCAACAACAAGCATTGGGGTGGTAAAACTTTCAGCTCTTCCTTATTTCAACGAAAATGTAAGGGCATAACAACAGCCTAACCCCCTCTTTCAGTTCTTCCTTATTTCAACACGTAAGCAGAAGTGACGTAATACGTTCTATCACTTTCAGTTCTTCCTTATTTCAACTTCTTCGCAGCTGCAGTAGTATTTATTCTCTTCACTTTCAGTTCTTCCTTATTTCAACTTGCCCAGGTCGCTTTGCCACAATCATCTATGTACTTTCAGTTCTTCCTTATTTCAACAGACAGAGTGGCAATATTAATGCATGTTTTTGCATGCGAGTCAATTTTTGGAGCCCACAGACAGAGTGACAATATTAATGCCATCAAAGCCAGCTTTCAGTTCTTCCTTATTTCAACTTATCCGACGGCGGGAACGGATAGCTTCTATTCAGTCTTTCAGTTCTTCCTTATTTTAACTTTGGTCTGAAAGATATACAAAATATTTAAGGGAACTTTCAGTTCTTCCTTATTTCAACGTTCTTGGCTCCTCAGGAGCAGGAAAATCCTCGGCTTTCAGTTCTTCCTTATTTTAACCAAGAGCGGACAAAGGTCTTCCTTTAGATCACCATGCTTTCAGTTCTTCCTTATTTCAACAAAACGGTGAAAGAAAAAATGGATATAGAAGAAATCTTTCAGTTCTTCCTTATTTCAACTATACTATGCAGTCTAGTTTAGTATGAGGGGCTACTTTCAGTTCTTCCTTATTTCAACCTCTTTAAATTATGTGAAAGAGATAATTATTAATCCTTTCAGTTCTTCCTTATTTCAACAAGAGTAGCGGAGAGTATGACAATATAGTATACGCTTTCAGTTCTTCCTTATTTCAACTAGATATTTCTGCTTAAACATCAAAATTGAAGACTTTCAGTTCTTCCTTATTTCAACCTTAGTATACCATCATCTATAAGTCCATCAATAAGCTTTCAGTTCTTCCTTATTTCAACATTTCTTATTGCAAATGAAACATTTGTACATTTTCTTTCAGTTCTTCCTTATTTCAACACGTTAACAACAAAGTAGAAATAATGCACGTTCACTTTCAGTTCTTCCTTATTTCAACTAATGTATACGCTTCTGCATCGTATTCTTTCCCTGTCTTTCAGTTCTTCCTTATTTCAACAAAAACACGTAAATTTTTACGTTACTAGAAACTCTCTTTCAGTTCTTCCTTATTTCAACGGAGATTGATTACAAGTATGTTGCTAAGGTAATGATCTTTCAGTTCTTCCTTATTTCAACCTGAAGAAGGAGCATCCTGAATTGTTGAAAGAAAACTTTCAGTTCTTCCTTATTTCAACAATAAGCGCGTCAAAATCTTCTTTACTCCATTGCTCCTTTCAGTTCTTCCTTATTTCAACTTAGGCTTGCATGGGTATGAAATCGGAGAATATGGCTTTCAGTTCTTCCTTATTTCAACGAGAGGCATGAAGGTTTTTATTTTTTAATTCAATACTTTCAGTTCTTCCTTATTTCAACAGTAACAAAGGAAGGGCAGATCGTTGGTGATTTCCTTTCAGTTCTTCCTTATTTCAACTTATAAGACAAGAAAAAGCACACGCCCATATGCTTTCAGTTCTTCCTTATTTCAACCGTGAGTCTAGGTATTCGTTCAGCGTGCCGATTATACTTTCAGTTCTTCCTTATTTCAACGCACGTAATAACTAGGAAATGGACCAGAGACTACCACTTTCAGTTCTTCCTTATTTCAACAAAAAGGAGCCGTTGAAGTTAAAGAGGATGGATACTTTCAGTTCTTCCTTATTTCAACAAACAGGGCTTATATCCAGTACATTAAACTATTAGTACTTTCAGTTCTTCCTTATTTCAACTAGCACATTTCGACTTCATAAACGAAGTCCTGGCGGCTTTCAGTTCTTCCTTATTTCAACTTTCCACCTCCTATTTCAATTACCTTCCTTGCCCCTGACTTTCAGTTCTTCCTTATTTCAACGTAAATCACGCTGGACACTATTACATTTATATACTTTCAGTTCTTCCTTATTTCAACTCTTAACTCATGTTAAATTGAACTTTCAAATCAACTTTCAGTTCTTCCTTATTTCAACTACTCAATCCTTGGGATAGAAAGCTAAAAGAGAACTTTCAGTTCTTCCTTATTTCAACTGAAAGGGATAACCTTGGATAAAGACCTAATAAAAGCTTTCAGTTCTTCCTTATTTCAACATAACCGCTCCAGTACTGGTGTTTCTCAGGTTTACCTTTCAGTTCTTCCTTATTTCAACCATTGAGAAAAAATGTCCGCAGTTCAAACTTCAACTTTCAGTTCTTCCTTATTTCAACTGGATACAATGCGAAATTCTACAATGATATAGAACTTTCAGTTCTTCCTTATTTCAACGATATGAGAAAAATGCACGTACTAAGGATTATAGCTTTCAGTTCTTCCTTATTTCAACTTACCCATAACACCATATATTTAACGTCATCAATCTTTCAGTTCTTCCTTATTTCAACTTAAGTCCTCAAAATAATATAGAAACAATGGTTGCTTTCAGTTCTTCCTTATTTCAACATTGAAAGGGCTGAAATATATATGAAAAGACATAACTTTCAGTTCTTCCTTATTTCAACTGAACGGCGGGAAAAACAAGATTAATATGAATGACTTTCAGTTCTTCCTTATTTCAACCGCTATGATAGAAGCTTATTTTACTCCATCAAATCACTTTCAGTTCTTCCTTATTTCAACAAGGGAGGAAAGAAAGAGAGGATGTTATAGAATTCTTTCAGTTCTTCCTTATTTCAACAGATTGTGAATGAAAAAATGAAAACAATAAGAGTCTTTCAGTTCTTCCTTATTTCAACCAGAGATTAGGGACGTTACTTCTAAAATAGAAAAGCTTTCAGTTCTTCCTTATTTCAACTTGTAGAAGAAAGAGTAGAGCCAGGTAGATTAACTCTTTCAGTTCTTCCTTATTTCAACTTCACACTTGACAATCCGAGGTAAAATTTGACGCTTTCAGTTCTTCCTTATTTCAACCTTTTATCTAAAACTTTTTTCTATATAAATGTTTTAACTTTCAGTTCTTCCTTATTTCAACAGAAATCGTGATTAAAAAATTAACTTCTTACAACTCTTTCAGTTCTTCCTTATTTCAACTCTGTCCGGAATAATGCTTCAACATAAAAACTGACTTTCAGTTCTTCCTTATTTCAACTAATATCAGTATCGCCCCTCATGAGGTTTACTTGAGCTTTCAGTTCTTCCTTATTTCAACATATTACAAAAGAAAGATATGAAAAAAAAGGAATCTTTCAGTTCTTCCTTATTTCAACATGAATATACGTTAGAATAAATTTGTAAATTTGACTTTCAGTTCTTCCTTATTTCAACTTGAACATGATAGAATTGGCTTATTCACTCTATAACTTTCAGTTCTTCCTTATTTCAACGCATTATGTCTTCTCTTGACGGCTGGATAAACTTGACTTTCAGTTCTTCCTTATTTCAACACAAGCTTGTCGTCCTTCTGCTTTAGGATTATCCCTTTCAGTTCTTCCTTATTTCAACATATAATGAGATGGGGCTAGGGGGAGCCGTCCTGACTTTCAGTTCTTCCTTATTTCAACTATAAAAACTAAATTTAGACCAGAAAAGAGAAACCTTTCAGTTCTTCCTTATTTCAACGTCTATGTTTAATTGCGGGTGAGTTGCTACATAACTTTCAGTTCTTCCTTATTTCAACCATGCTATATGCTGTTTATATTCCTTACAAGGGACTTTCAGTTCTTCCTTATTTCAACTTGAATTTCTTAATTCCGATAACTACAGTATCTTCTTTCAGTTCTTCCTTATTTCAACTCATGCGGGTCACCATGTCTTATGAAGCCTCGCCTTTCAGTTCTTCCTTATTTCAACAATAGACCCCAACAAATTCGAAATAGTTATTATTGCTTTCAGTTCTTCCTTATTTCAACCCAAAATTCCGACAATCGCCACAAAGAGCGGTGCACTTTCAGTTCTTCCTTATTTCAACTTGTAGTATTTATGCTCACATGAAAAAGAAGCATAACTTTCAGTTCTTCCTTATTTCAACGCATAGTCCCCGCGTTCACCAATAACAACGCGTATCTTTCAGTTCTTCCTTATTTCAACCGTTCGTTCTTTTCCACGATTTTTTCACGTGCTTTTAGGGGGTTGTGTAGATTATCTTATTTAATCCTTTATAATAAACCTTACTTTCCACTAAAAATCACGTAAGGATAAGTAGAAAAAGGTTATCTTCCGTATTTTTGAAAGTAACTTTTCAACACAAAAGTTTATAAAGGGTATTTATACCCCACAAAAAGACGTCAAAAACTCTGCCTAAAAATCTACATGAAAAAATTTCCCACATCGTAGATAATTCCTAATCCCCTTGTTTTTAGAGTAAATTGAAAGGGAATAAATTGACAAAGTAGATAGAATAATACTAGAGAAGGAAAAGAAGAGGAAATTGAAAGGATAAAGAGTTTAGAGAAGGTGAATTGGAATAATCTATATTCATTGTTAAATAAGATACAATTCCTAATTCCCTACTTTTCACGATCAATTGAATGAAGGAAATTTAGGAAAATGACTAGAAGTAGATAGAGAAATTCATTCCCTCACAAATCTACATGAAAAAAGATCAAGAAAAGTAGAAAAATATGGAGAAATACTCTATTGAATATTTTATAGAGTAGTTGTAGGTTTAAAACACTGACAAGGTTCTCTTAAAAATGTTTACTCTATTTTAACTCATAAGACATATAAAAATAGTACAAAAAATTAGTCTGTAACACATTTACGTAACTATTCGTTATTTTTAACTACTTTTAATCCTTTTAATGCTATTAAGTAAGCAGAGGCTGTATGCCTAATCAAGATTTATAAACTTTATGCTAACATTTACGTTGTGGATCGCTTCAGAATTATACAAAATTTTTAAGTAATTATGCGGAGTATTACCCATGGAAAAGAAGAACACTAGGGGTTGGAGCAAGTACGATGAGAACGTGGTAACAAGATACAAGCTAATGTTCCCCTTCTACGTCTTCGAACACTGGTGGGAATTACTCCAGGAAGAGAACAGGTATGCTAAGACCAAGTACAAGGCACCAAAGGAGTTCAACGACTTCCTAGCATTCCTACACTTATTCTTACCTTACAGAGCAATAGAAGGAGTACTAAGCGCACTAGCAGAAATGAAGATAATCCCAACAAGCCTAGATTATTCAACAATATGGGAAAGGGTAAGAAACATGGACATAACGTTCCCTGAAGCGAGTGACGAACTTGAAGTAATAGCTGACGGTACTGGAATAAGCACAACAAGAGGAGGACAATATGTAGTAGCAAAGTGGGGCAAAAGGAGGGATTCAAAATTCCTTAAGATTGAAGTAGTTATGGAGAAGGACGAGTTCAAGATAGTAAGCGCTGAGGTGACGAGTAATGAGGCCGAATCTGCTTCAAATACTGTAAAGGACTTGAAGGAAAAGGGTAAGGAAGTTAAGAGGTTCTATGGCGATAAGGCTTATGATACTAACGAGATTTATAATCTTGGTGTTGATGTTGTTGTCCCTCCTAGGAAAGACGCTTCTACTAGGCGTGGCCATCCTGCTAGGCGTAAGGCTGTGCGCGAGTTCAAGAAGTTGGGTTATGAACGTTGGCGGGATGAGAAGGGTTATGGTAATAGGTGGTTGGTTGAATCCTTGTTCTCAGCGGTTAAGCGTACTTTTGGTGAGTCTGTTAGGGCTACGAGTTTTGCCGGTCAAGTTGTTGAGGCTAAGCTCAAGTTTTGGGCTTATGCTTGGATGATGTACATGGCCAACCTGGTTGTTGGTCGAGCTAAGGGCTTTGAGGTCAAGAAGTAATATAGTAAATTATTTAGGAGAGATATTATTTTCTATAGAAAACATATTTTTACTGTATCATCCTATTGAAATATATTGAACGAACCCACAAAGCGGCTAACATTAAATTGGAGGGTGCCACTATGAAGTCTATGAGCAGTCGCGAGGTGGAGGAAGGCACCCAATGAAACTCCCCATGTCCTTGAAGGGAGTGGTTTAACTACCGCTCCCGTAGACGGCATGGAGAGGGAAAAGGAGTGATGAGGCCGAGTGATTAATAGTCACGAAAAGTGACTATTAGTTACGATGAAGGCCGAACTCTATCTATTAGCTGAGGTTCATGATCAGACGTTGTGAATGAGGAACTAAAAAATTAGTCTATTAGCAGAGCGTCACAAAAATCATTGATGAGGTGCAAATGAAAGCGCTACAAGTGATAAAAGCAGAGCGTCACAAAAATCATTGAGATCCAGCTAAAACTTCTTTATATTCTCCTCTTGGCTTATTTTCGTCCCTTCGACCTTCCTAAACGCACTTTCTTCTACATCTAGGTTCAATAAACCTTGTCCTTTACTTTTTCCGTTACCTATTTGCAAACCTAACCTCTCTATAAGGCCTAATGTTTCCTTCCAAAGCTTCGTTTCTCTCTCATTAGGGTTTCTTAATAACACTTTAACCTCGATCTTCTCCGGGAAAAGTAGCTCCTCTGTGTAAAGGTGCCTTTCCTTCACCGTCCAGGTTTCCCTATCTATGGTAGTTCTGGTTAGTTGAATAAGCGTTGAGGAAGAGATCGACGAATCAGAGAAAACTATTTTCCCGGCAAATAATTTGGAACCGTAGATTCCCTCTATAGGACATTGTTTATAAGCTAAAAACTTGGAAATAGCGTCAATAACGTCCTCTTTCGAGTAAGTTCTTCCTGCTGAGAAAAGGAAACCGTACTCGGTTTTCTTTAGTTCGCTTCCTTCACACGATTTCTCGCAAACTTTTTCTGTAATTTTCTCTGCCTCGGCTTTAGTTGGCGGGTTCTCGTGATCGTCGTTAAGGTGAGATGCAATGATAGGATCGTTATATGACTTGGCAACTAATTCGCTAACCCTCTTAAAAGATCCTTTCCAAGAGCTAAATGGTATTATTTTCTCCCCTTCTTCGTCTAGGAAGTAAGTGATGTATCCGTCCCTTATTCCTCCTATTAAAAGTGGAGAGGACGGTTTGAAATACAGCCTAAATAGGTATGAGACCATTTACATCACCTTCTTAATCAATTCTCCTAGGTCGGAAATCTTGACCATGAAATTCAAACCTGCTGGTTTTAAATAGTCAAGGTCGTAAATTTTCTTCAACTTTACTAAGCTTCCTGCAGACAGTACTTTAATTACGGGCTTTTGTCCCATGATCAATTTTCCGTCGTACCTAGTAAACCAACCTAAATAGAGTTCAGCCCTTCCAATGATGAAGTCGTAATCGAAGAAAACCTTCCCAAAGAAAGGCAAGCATTGAGAAAGGCAGTAAACTACATCACCCTCCTTTGGCTCATTAAGATCTACTTCTTTAACGCTCTCAACCTCAGCACTGCCGAAGCCCCTATTCCTTCCCTTTCCTATCCTCAATTCCTTTAATCCTAAGTCGTCTGAGGCTAAAAACCAAACTTCGTCAAGCAATTTGTATTCGTAAGCGTAGAGCATTCCTCCTTCGTTCGAGCCGGTCTTCTTTGAGATGGCTACGTGTTGGGTAATTATTGAGGGTACTTCAACCTTCTCGTAATAATTATACTTCTCATCTTCGCTTGTTAGATATATTAAATCACCTATCTTGGGCTTTGCTTCCACGGGATAATTAACTAACAGCTTTTCTACCCCCTCGTTCTTTAACCTCTCTAGGATACCTTTTTCCTCCAAGTACTTCTTACACTTCCTACTTTTTGCAGGAGAGAATGCGTGAGAAGGAACTGATGGTTTCTTATCAACCACTGGATAAGCGGGGGAAGTATAATAGCTGTCCAAGAGGGAGTAATCACCCTTTGCGTCAATTATTGCACCTCTAATGGTCTGTGCTGGTAAATAATCAGCTGACGAGAAATAATAGCTTTTTATTCTCCTGGAAGAGAACGCTATAGGTTCCTTTATTTTCAGCTTTATTACCTTCGTCATTCCCACAACCACCTCTTTAAACTCTCCAGTTCTGAGAAATCACAACCTTGAGGGAATTCTTCAACCTTTAAATCAATCATTCCTCCTCTACCTAACCTCCAAAGTCTTAAGTAAAACAATGAGAGGAGAACTAATTTAATTTCTTTGCAAGATGCATTATCTTTCACTTCCACTATAAATTCAAACTCCGTGTTTGGTTTTACAACTTCCTGCTTGAAGAGGGATTTCTCCATCGCCTTCAAGGTTTTATCGTCTATTGCAACTCTAGTTAACACTGCTTGCGGGGTAATTTTAACTCCGTGAACGTTAACTATGCCCTCGTGGTTAGGATAACCGAATACCCTGCAAACGTCGCAGTCCTTCATTTTTGAAGGCTCAATTTCTCCGCAGGAAGTATAATCCTTTACCTCTCCTTCCTCTATAGCTTTGCTTATTGCAGTTCTCATTGCTCCTTTTATAGATGACCCCGGTATTCCTAGCTCGTTAAAGCTAACGTCAACAGAACCTATTGAAGTGCCCCCTCCTACAGTTAGTGAGTTGAGGGTTTTTGCTTTCACCCTTATTATCATTCCCTCTCACCTAAAATGAAAGTTTTTAAAACATGATAATAACCTAGTAAATTTACGGATTCCCCATCGTAAGTCTTTAGAATTAACTTGTAAAGTTCCTTCTCGTCATTATCTTCAACCCTCTGCCTCTCCCTCAATAGGTAAGCTAAAAGTTTGAGCAAATCTTTTCCACTAGTTAAGTAAAGTTCCAACGCGTCATCTAGACCGGAGACTGCATGTTTCAATTTGCCCTTTTCTTTCAGGTTATTCGCAAGCAATATTAGCTCGTTGACTTCTTCCAAAGTTATTTTAGGAGAGTATATTTCCTTAAACTCCTCCATCTCCTCCTTTACTACTTTATCTGATAAGAAACTTGAGGTAGTTAAAACTCCTATAGTTGACTTTTCATGTTTGCTTTCCTCCATTAGCCTATCTGTAGCATTTATTAAGAACTGAATTGGATGGTCGTACTTTGCTGTAATTACTCCCACCTTGAAAGTCAGTCCTGATTCTTCAGCCTTCTTTATAAAAGACGAAACAAAAGGTAAAGATATTGAGGAAGGAGAAATTATAACTCCTTCATCTCCTCCGAGGTATAAAGTTCCTACTGGAATCTTCTTAGCTTCATCACCTAATTCCTTTAAAGCGTCGTAATATGCCTTCTTTACAGCGTAATCCACCCAAAAGCTCTTTGCAGTGTACTCACCGAAGGTCAAGGTGTTCCTGAAGTACTCTCCTGCACCATTTCCATCAAATTTTATTACTGAAACGTAATTTGATTCTTCTGCAATTTCCTCCATTGGGTCTATTCCTCCCTCCGTCTTGTATGTCCAAATTTTACCATCCACGTAGAACTTTGAGCCTAGCTTAGCCATTGCTCCCCTATTTCCGGAGTGCTTATGAACGAAGTAACACCTCTTACAGTAAGCTTGACCTCCTTCAAAGTATACTGCAGGCCTTATTCCGCAACTGTCGCAAACCTTATGTAAGCCGTAAGATAATACTTCTTCCTTAAAGTCGAGTAGTAGGGAATTCAAGTTGCCTTTCCTTATTACTTCTGATAAGGAATCGTACTGAATAACGTGGTCGTTGTAATAGAATGGGACATAACTTACCCTCAAGGTAACGTCGAGTTCCTTAAATGTTTCGTCTTCCTCTAATGCCTTTATGAACTTCTCCGGTTCAACGTCTGCTCTGCCTACTAGGTAAGAATGACCTCCCATTGCAGATAATAAAGCCTCAGGAGGTAAGAAGGCCTTTCCTCTGTGGAGATTATCTAAATGAAGGAAAGGAACTGCTGATGATAAGAAATCAACTAAGAAGCTTGCAGCTGATAAATCCCTCAAGTTAGAGAAGTAATTAATGAACGACTGCACGCCCGGAAAATCAATGTAGTATAAGTAACCTTTAACATTACTAACTTTGTCATCTCTTTCCTCGACTTTTTTCTTCTCATGTAAAGCCTTATACAATTTTTCGGTACAAGCTTTGTAATCTTTCTCGTCGTATTTAATTTGTTCCATGCACTCAGCTTTAGCCTCTGGTTCATAACAACTTAAGAAAGGCTTGCATTCTTCTATGCTAGGAATTACCTCTTTCACTTCCTCAAGTAGCCTATCTACGGATGAAGCAATACCGTCAGCTCTCCTAACTATGCTATCATCCTTGCTATGGTGGGTTTCAATTAAGTGCAAGGCCTTCTCAAGGTTCTCTACTTCTACGTTCTCCTTTCTCAGTTCGCTAATAACCTCTTCCATGAATTTTATTCCTTCAGTCAAGTGGTGAGCAGGAGAAGTTAATTTGCCGATATCGTGCAGTATAGAGGCTAACCTTAAGTAAGGTAAATCTTTAGAGTAAGGCTGTTCTAGCCAACCTATTAGCGACGTTAACGTTAGATGAGATGATAACGGAGCAATATTTAAGCCCGGCCTTGTGTCTGCGGGAGTTGTACTTAACGCTTCAAATATTTTCCTTAACGAGTAAAACGCCTCTACCTTATCTCCTCCGTAAAGTATTTCTATGAAACTTCTAGGTGTGACATTTGAACTTTCTAGGAGTTCTTTTCCACTTTCTACATACTTATTCTTCCTAATTGCAATATACGAAGTTAGGAAGTCAAAGTTATTTAATAACGATTCTCCAGAGTAAGGTATATAAGGTAGAAGTAGAGGGGCCTTGATTATTAACGACAAGTAATCAGTTAATAAATCAACGTCGTCACTCTTACTTGCGAGCATTAACCTTATAACTAGACCCTTTAATTCCTCCCTAGCTTCCCTGTTATTCTCTTCGTTGGTAATTTTTACTCCGTTAAGATAGACTCCCCTTATCGTCTTCGTCACCCCTTCAAGTATTCAACTTCTCCTACTTTCAATTTTCCATCATTCTCCTCTAGTTCAACTACCTTAACACACTCCTTTTCTTCAAAGGTAATTGAAAGATCCCTCTTGATGCAAATCCTCATTTCCAATCCTCCTCCACGTCGTGCAAGTAGTTGGAGTACTTAGTTTCAAATTCCACACAAGCACTAATCAAGTCTTGGTCGTTAACCTCAAATTTTACCCTGGCAAAGTCCCTCCTCTGGAACTTAAACCTACCCATCAAAACCACCCTAAACTTACCCTTCCTACAACCCATACCCCACAAAACCATTCCCCACTCCTCTCTGCTAAGGTTACCTATTACGTCACCTTCAAATACAGAACCTTTAGTTGCGACCTCGTAAGTAAAACCTTGTACATTAACGTAGTCCACTTTACCAGCTGTTAATTTAAAGTCCGTAAAAGTTATCCTACTAGCTAAACCCGCAGTGCCGAAAACGTTACAAACTGGACAAACTTTGCCTTCTCTTTCTAGGTCGTCGCTGTACTTTCTTCTCGGTCTGAATATTTCCTTATATTTTCTAGAGATGGTTGTGGAAGGCCTATTACCTAGTGAATTATAACAAGAGCAATCAAAGAGCACTTCAAGCCTTGCCCTTACCGCCCCTCTAACAGTGTTCGCCGGGATAACTAGATCTTCCCCTACTCTGGTAAAATAGACTGCATCTCTCTCAACGAAAACGTTGGCTCTTCCAGACTGCAGGAATTGAGAAATAATCGCGTTTACGTTCTTTTCCTCTATTAACGGCATCGGCTTAGGATTTTGAGAAACGTGAAAGTACTCAGATACTACGTTAATCTTTACGTGGACTCTCCTCTTTTCTCCTATATTTCTAGGAGTAGGCTCGGATTTACATTGGGTATTGAATCCTTGCATTATTAAACACCTCTATGAGGGAGGAATTCTTCTTGAAAAATTCATCTCCACTTAATTCACCCTGCGTGTACTCAGCCTTTGAATCGAATTCGTCTAAAGGTAAAAGAGAAGAACTGGAACCGCTCTTCTCTGAGTAATGAGTAATTCTCATCTCTAGTTTATCAAATTTCACGAAACCGAAGCCCCTGCTCTTATAACCTCCAACCTGAGAAAGCCCGTCGTGAATTTCCTTCATTATTGATAGAATATAACCTATGGCGTAGTTCGGCATATTTTCACCCAAGAGAAGGAAAGAGAAAGTTGAGTTTGGCTCTAGATACTCTGCAGTAGCTAAAGCTCCCCTAGAGACTGCACCGTTTTCCCTACTTATCGCAATGATAGCCTTAACTCCTATTTTATAATTAAAGGGGTAGGAGTCGAAGAAGTACACGGATGATAAGATTGAAGGTGCCCCAAAGACTTTACAATTTAAGCAAGTCTTTTCCCAGAAGACCTTCTTTGCCTTTTCAATGTCCTTCTCAATGAGGTTCTGAAAGTCTGGAATTCTATCAACGCAAGTATCTCCGGTTAATCCAGTGCAGACCCTTAGCCCTTTCTTTCTAGCTATTGCTTCCCCAGTAGATCGAAATACTCCTTTCCAAGAAGAGCCCGGAATGTAAGGAATTCCTCTGCTGTTCTTTAATAATTGGACTGTAGCTGTTGACGTAAAGTCAACTACACCCCTATTCCCTATCCTCAGAGGGGAAACGTTCCTCAGTACTCCTTTTATTTCAACTCTCCTCAATAGTACCTCGTGGATGAACGTTACTTCTCACCCAGGATTTTCTTAGTGTCAATTTTCTCCTCTTGTAATCCGCCTTCCTTTAGGGTAAATTTCTTCACAGTAGGGTTTTCCAGTTTTACTAATCCTAAGCCTATGCTCTTCCTATTCCCTATCATTATTCCTTCATTTATTAAAAGATACAAGGCAAACCTAAAGGCCTCTACGGCTTTTTTCTCCGTATCCTCGGTGGGGTTCTCTAAATTCAAGTTGAATACCCTCATCTTAAAATCGAAGGAAGCACCGGGCTCTATGAAGTCCAGGTTATAAAGGTTCTTGGGTTGTTGTGCGCCAAAAGTCCTATTAATTGCAACCATTGTCCTATAGGTCCTTACGTACTCAGAAGAGATGGGAGAATCAAAGACGAAAATTCTAGAAGCGCTTTCAGTTGAGCCGAATAAATAACACGGGACGCAGTCCTTGTAAATCTCTGATTCGCTTTCTGTCTTCGTGAACTCGTAAGGGTAAATTACTTTCCACCCTTTAGTCTTTGAATACATTTCTACTAGATTTCTTAACGCCCCTTTCATTGTAGACCCCGGTATGTAAGGCTTACCGTTAATCGTTATTATTGGATTATCTGTAGGCTCGTCAAACCGTGAAACTCTTCCAGTTCCTATCCTTAAAGGAGATAAGTTGGTCAATTTCCCTGTAATCTCGTATAAGACTTGAAAGGTTGAAAAATCCATTAAATCACCTACTGAGTTAATTGCTTTAATAGGTCTTGGAAAGTCTTAGTGTTGAAATCTACTCTAGTCTCCTCAATCGATTCGTTTAACCATTTTACGTATCCTAAAAGTTCTATTACCTTGTTCATATCGTTAAGTTGAGTGATGTACTTAACTAGTAGCTTTCCAGTATTCACAAAATGGCCTCTTTGAGACTGCCTTATAATGAAAAGGGAAAGTAAGTTAATGTCCCTACTTTGTTGCGCGTACTCTAGAAAGGAGTTTATTTGAGAGGAGGACAGTCTTTCTCTTTTTCCTGAAACAGCTATTTCAGTCGCCATATCGAGGAGCTTTTGTGTAGATATCTGCTGAGACACATGAAGTTTTACTTGCGATATATTAAATGCTTTACTCTTTAAATAGGAGGAACTTTACGGTTAGATTTCTCTCTTCCGTGGAATTATCTAAGCCTTTAAGTCTTAGAGAGTTGAATTTTTACAGACAAATATATGAGAATTCTAGTAACCTTTGAGATAAACTTTATTATACTTCTTACCAAGTTAAACATATGACAACAAAAGTGCTAATAAAGAACATGGACGAGCAGCTTTATAGAATGCTGAAAGCGAAAGCTGCACTAATGGGAATTAGCGTATCCGAAGCAATACAACAAGCAATATCCTTGTGGCTTAACGTTACTGAAGGAATGAACGATTATAATTACGTCGTACTTAAGACTGACCCCAGGGCATTGAAAGCTTATAATGAAGGAAAGTACGTCTTAGCCTGTGACGGAGAGTTCATTGGTGCATTTGATAGTGAGAAAGAAGCTGTCGAAAGAGGAAAGGGACATAAAAAGTGCATGTTAGGAAGTAAGAATTACGAACAAGGAGTAGGAGAGTGGGGATGGTCCTCGATTGCTTTAGAATAGACGATAAACCTATTTTACCAGTTAAAGTAACAGATCCTTATAATAGAAACTCAGTGGAAATTGAAGCTTTAATAGATACCGGCTTTTCGGGTTATCTTTTAATTCCTCCTTCTGTTTACAATAAAATAAACTCTATTGAACTTGAAAATCAGAGAGCTTATGCCACGCTTAACGGAATTGTTAAGACTAGAGTTGCTAAAGCTATTATAAAAATAGGTAAAATAGAACTACTTGATGCCTTTGTTGAAAGCCCTATTATGGGGAGGGAAATCTCCCTCATAGGAAGAGAGCTACAAAAAATGTTGCGTATTGAATTTAGAAAAGGGAAGGAGGTCTGCTTAGAAGATCCTTAACTTGAAGCCAAAATTTTCTAGCTCATTTAATGGGCAATTTTCATACGACTACGATATGATGTTTGAAATCTAAAAACTAAGATTCCCTTATTTCTAAAGCTTTTAAATACCTACACGTGTAGAAACTTTGACAATTTTAAATAGTTTAAAAATTCCCCCTTATTTTTCTTCCTTAATTTTTCGCAATTCGAGAGTATCTCTAACGCTGATGCCATGTGGGTAAAATCTTCAATATCTATGCCTAGAGCAAACACTTATAAGCAATCATACATAATAGTTTTTGACCGATATGAACTGAAAGAGGTGAAGAAATTTGCGAATTATCTCGCGAAGGATTTTCCGACAATGAGAAATTTTTTACCTTCAGTTTTTTAAACCCCTTTTAATAGCTAAAGATGGAAGGTTAACCTTTTAAAATATTTTAATGAAGGACGGTAAATAAGGAAGAGTAAACTTTATAAGCTGAAAAGTTTACTTATTATTCTTATGATAACTATGGCTCTGTCCTTAGCTGGTATAATTCGTAACTTTCTTCCACCTATTTCGCAACTAATTCTAGAACGTCATACAACTAACGAGAAAAAGAGAAAGAAATAAAGGGGAGAGGGATATGAATATGAACCCTCCCCTTAGGGTGTACTCTATCACTGACGACGTTAGCTTACTGCCGATACTAGAAAGGAAAATAATTGTAAACCAAGAAGTTGAAGTAAGGAGAATAGAATTAAAGAGCCCTCCTACTAATTCTGCGTGGAGCATAGCCAACGCTATATGCGGTAATTCAACTCCTCCTATGGTAACTTACACAATAGAAGACGCTATGAAGAAGAGGCTACAAGTGCCTAATTTCAGTAAAAAACTACAATACAGTGGAATTTACGGGACACCAGATATAATAACTGCGGAAGGCGACATCATGGAATTAAAGTCCACGACAAAGGATAGCCCTTCCAAGTCAACAATGTGTAGAGGCTCAGTTCAAAGCGCAATTTACGGGGCATTGAAGGTAATGAAGGACAAGGAAAAATACGGCGATGTTATACATTACCCTGGGCTTTACCTTGTAGTAGGGTATTACAAAGAGTCTAATAACATTACAGCAATATTGAATAAAATAGAAATATATACTGTAAATATAAAAATTAAAGGACTTGGATTGCCTAACAATATTATGACGTTGTACAAGGCTGAACATATTATCCAAAGCCTGGCATCAATAAAAAACGAAGTAATGCCTACAAAATTAATTCCAGTTATAATGTGAGACCATGATTTCAGACCTTACCTCTACTAAGCTTATCTTGCATATTCCAGTCAATGAAAAGGTAAAATTGCTGAAGAAAAGAGGCGTAAAGGACTTTGCAGAAGAATTAGTAAAGGAGCTTTATGGCAGGTATCAGTACACCTTTAATGAAACTACTAAGAACATGATACTTGCTGTTGTTAATAGCTACCTAAAGATGAAGGACTTAAGGAGAGGTCCTATAATTTATAACCCCATTTACTTACCATTGCCTGAAGCCTACCCTGACGCAATAGCGGGGAGTGCAGTAATTGAGATAAAGCCAGAAGAAAACCTGCAATATGTAACATTACAAGTCCTATTTTACGCCAGAGCCCTAATAAAATCAAAGATTTTCAGAAGAGTGAGGCCTTTAATAATATCCGTAGCCCACGATGGCGAAAGCAAAATTACGGGGATAAACGTTTACTCAGTGATCTTCATGCGCATGCCGATAATTACTGAAGCAGAAGCTAGGATTATACTGAGAGAAATCTTCAGAGAACTGGCGGGGAAATTTAATGTACGTAATAGCTGAGGTTTACATTACACCGTTAACCAACGCAATCATACCACCATTCACTTCAAAGGTGGGGAAAACTATGTTGGGAGGAGTTAAAGAGGGAATTTCAGTCTCACCGCTGAAGAAAGGAGGGAAATACTTAGTGAAGTACTCTAATTTGCCAACGTTCATGGAAGTTGAAGGAGGAGAAACTTATTCTTTTGAAGTCGGAGGAAAGAGCGAAGATGTCGTGAAGGCGTTGACAGACCTGCAGGAGAGGAAGGTGTTTAACACATCTTGGAAAGTCGAGGACGTGAAAATGAGAGAAGCCAAAGTGGAAAGAAAGGACTTCATTGAGGTGGAGTTGTTGACCCCTGCGTTATTAGTTGACCCATTTAGAAAAGATAAAAAGAAGAGGTTTACTAACGCTTTCTTTGTTACATTTGCGGTAAATTACATGGACCACTTTAAGTTCTCTAGAGAAGAGTATGCAAGAATTGCGACTTCAATAGAGGAAAAAGTTAGGGAAGAGCCTTCAACCATGGAATATGCAAGAGTTATCTACGCAGGTAAGGAGGTCGTAGGAGTAATGGGTAAGTTTAGATATACAATCCTTGAGAAAGATGAGGAAATTTTCACCGTTCTAGAAAACGCTCTCGCAAAGGGTATTGGAAGTTCAAGGAAGAACGGGTTTGGAAGAGTAAGCTTGAAGTAAGAGGTGTCCACCCTGGGTTACAAGTGCCCAGTTTGTGGAAAAGTATTTGACAGTATGCCCGGAGTAAGAAGGCACTTCATAAGGAATCACTCAAACCTTGATCGTTGCCCAGTATGCAATAAGGAAGTAAATAGCTTGGCTAAACATTTAATGAGAATGAAGGACGACGAGCACATGGTGCTATGGTACCTCTACAATAATCTCAGGGGACTAAGAGACAAAGAGCTAAAGAGTAAAATAAGGAGGACAGTGAAGGAGAAGTTGAAAGTGAAAATTAGCGTAGTTGAAGGACTGAACTATTAATTGACTAAAGGTATTTTATTATTTTTTAATTTAAAAAAGAAGAGGAAAAGAGGGAGAGAGAAGAATGAGAAAAAGAAAATCACTCCTTAAGATAGTTTATCACACTCTCTACGTTAGGAGAGAGGCTGAAAGGTTAGAGCTTAAAGTCATTTTCATTCTACCGTTTGTACCTCACTTTTGACCTAGTGTACATATACCTTAACCACTTTGAGCCCAGTTGAACTCATGTCTCTACTTATAACCTCCTCAATCAACTTTTACTCATTCTATTGATGTGAAGAATTCTGACCTTTCACTTTAACAACTTTTATTAACTTCTCCCCTAGAGTTTTCATGTTCATTACATATAACTTATCCTCTCTAGCATAAATGTATATATCCCCACGGTACTTCATTTTACTAACGTAGTCCATTATTTTATCCAACGGAACTACCGAATCCACTACAATAATTTTCACGCGCTTCATTTTAAGCTTCTTAAATTTCTCTAGCCCTTCCCTGTTTATCGCGGTTATAGGAGATATTACCAAGTATTTTTGACCGTCACTGATGTATACTCCATCGTCAGTAAACATCATATCTGTAAATTCTAGGCCTTCGAAAATAGAAGGCGATATCACGCTACAATCCAGTTCTCCTTCCACGTTGGGTAATAGTTTCGGTTGTCTACACCTCTTTAGGGTTATATCACATATATTAGTTGAAATATCAAACTCATCGTATTTCGGATGGCCAATATTAATGTATCCAATTTGCTCACGACCACTATGAGTCTTAGCGTAGTTAACTATATCCTTCAAAAAGTCCTCCACTGCTTTATCAAACTCCAAAGCGTTTATCTCAATGCTTGCCCCTTTCAATTCCCTAGAAATTGCAATTATTTCATCTACACTGATAGGTCTATAAGCGAAATCCCATATTCCAATCTTAACTCTTTCTTCAAATTCTAACACCAACCAGTCGCCTACCCATACTCTCGATGGAGAGTACCGATATGCCAGATTTAACGCGAGCAAAAGGTTTTTACTTGGGTTATTAACGTGAACCGAAGTTTTGCCAATCCTAAAGTGGACCTCTACATCGGATACAAGTCCATTTTTCTCCAATTCTTCTAAATGTGCGAGCGACACCTTAAACCCTCCTAAGTACAAACTGACTTTCTAACCTTGCTTCAAATGGCTGGTAAACTTCTTCCTCTGCAGTTATCGTAATTGGCTTATGCGCATATTCTCCGTGGTGCTCGATTTCCACCTTACCTCCTTTTTTCAAATAAATTATCCCAATGACGTGCTCCTGCCTAATTCTGTTCTCATTTTCCACGAATATCCCGTCTACCTCCCCATACTTCGGTGCCATATAAATAATTCCGTCGTGCAAATATAAAGTGTGAGAATGAGTATCCAAAAAATCGACCCTCTCCACACCGTTTAAAGCGTTAATAACTGTTATTAAATCGTCGCTGTCCTTTAATTCCTCCTTCATCATTTCCATAACTTTCTTACTACTTAAAATAGGATAAGCATCGGGGTAGACTTGAGCGGTAAGTAATAAGCATTTCAAAGCGTTCCTTTTCAACACATTAAAGTCGACTCCCCTATCTAGGAGTTTTATTATTAAATCTCCTTGGGTTAGGAGGAGTTTTGTGGGTTTTTTAAGTTTGACTTCCTTTATTGGGCTCCTTTTACTTATCTTACTCCTTGATGGAATTAACCTAACGAAAATTACGTGGTCCCTCTCATCACTCCTACCTATCATAGCTACATAACCTAGGGATTGTGTCTCTAAAACGTTAGATACGTAATTTCTACCATTACCACAACAGTCTTCAGTAAGTTCAGGGACAACCATAAGTTTTCTTCTCAGTTCTTCAGGAGGCATGAGGGACTGTTCAAACACATACCTTACAACATCCCTACGCCTTGATACGTTAGGGACGAGAATTAAGTACTTATCCTCGGTGACTTCCTTCATCATCTTAACTAAGTTAGTCACTAGGATTTTCTTCCTTTTCCCGTTATGATAATAATAAGCCATCTTTATATCCCATTTTAAGATTTCAGAGAACAGCCTTCTGGATTGAAAATCCATTTGGCCTACTTCCCTCTCTACTTCCTCTATTACCTCGTCCTCATCTTCCATTCTGCCCTGAACCCAAAAGCTTATTTCCTTAGCCTGGTGAAAGTTCTCTCCATCTACTACAACTTCAGCCTTCCACTCCTCACTGAAAATGGTAGGATAAGGTCTGACCACCTCGGCCTTAGTTACAACGATTTCCTTAGTGGGGGAATAAACTTTAAACCTAGCTAACACCCTTATCATGTCCTTCTGATACTTAACCTCCTTATCTATCACCTTCACCGTATAATCCCCAGGTGGTAAAGGTTCGTCGAATTCCAACTGGATTCTGAAATACTCTTTCTCCGCAGTTGGAGGCTCGAATATCACATTCATTGCAATAATACCAGTTACTTCGTATTACCATTTAAGATTTCAAGCTAATAATTTCTCCTTACTTCCACGTAACAGCCAGAACCTAATTTAGGAAGGAAAAGTATTTTAGGTAACATGTCACGTTATTCCCGTAATACAGTGCAGCAATTGTCTTAGCCCTTGTATTTCCAACAACTCATTCAAACACATTTCACGCCAAAGGCAAAAATATTTTTCCGTAAGTTATGAAAGAAAACTTGGAATACTTAATCGTATTTACTAACTGTTACAGTAATAATCTTGACAAGGAATTTAATAAGTTCCCTACAAAAGAATAAATAAGTAGTAAAATTTATTACTACATGAATAGTAGTAATGATTATGGAATGGGTTACAATATCCACCAAAGTTAGGAGAGAATTGTTGGAAAAAGCGAAGAAATATAATATTAACGTCTCTGAAGTACTAAGAAAAGCCTTAGAGGAGGAAGTTAAAAAAAGAGAGGAAGAAGAGGCAAGAAAATCTGCCGAAAAAATAGCTAAGGAATTAAAATTGCCAGAGGAGGAAGTAGCAAGGCTAATAGAGGAGGATAGGAAGAGATGAAATACGTGTTAGACACTTCAGCAATTATCAATTTAATCTCCAGATTGGGAAATAAATCAATTGATTTATTCAAAGAGAGCCTAACGACAGACCTCGCGTATTATGAGATAGGAAATTTCCTTTGGAAGATCGGGAGAGAAGACTTAATTACACACTTCCTAAACGTTCTAAAGTTCATTCACGTAGAGAGCGTAAACCTAAATGAAGAAGTGCTTGCGATAGCGATAAAAGAAAAATTAACATACTATGACGCTACATATTTATTCTTAAGCAGGAAATACAACGCCACACTGGTTAGCGACGATAAAGATTTAATAAATAAAGGAGCAAAGAAAAGCTCAGAAGTGATGATATAAAAATAAGGAGAAGTGATTCGATTATTTGCCGAAAATGAACTGCTAGATAGAGGCCGTAGATCTGCTGTGAAGGCTTTTTCACTAGTTGCTGTGGATCTTTCCCAATATCTCAATTTTAATTCTCCTGCTGATTTAGAATTTAATAAACTAGTCACAGAGCATCTACTAGTAGCTCATAATTGCTTTAAAGCTTATAATTTACAACTGCTATAGCTATTTATGCAAGAGACACAAGTCCTCCAAAGACCAGACGAGAAACTGAGGAATAAAAAGACTAACCTGGAAATGAGGGAAGTATTCGAGACGAGGTTAGACTAAATGCAAGTAAAGCCACCACTAGATACGTCACCCCTTTTTTCTATTACTCTCGATTTTCCGCTTTCACCGGGAGAATATACAATTAAGGTAATTGATGAGGAAGTAAATTATCAAAAAGAAATGATAAGATTACTCTCCAGGATAAAAATAGTTAAACCAACTAATGAACTCAAAATAAAGAGCGCCGACGTTATGAGGGAATATCCTTCAGTATTGACGGAAAGATGGAGGGCAAGAGTTGAGATAAAAGGAAATAACTTTGATTACTCTTTCAACGTTTATTTCCACATTAGGGGGAGGCATGAAGAAAGGCTATTTCCCATCCCCTTCAACCTAAGAAAAATTGAAAGGGAAGTAGGACAATTAGATATGAACTCTGTGGATGCGCTCTCTACTGTAATTTTCACAGGCATCAAAAAGGCATATTATTACCACCACGGAAAGAAGGAATTACTCTCGCCTGAAGGCATCAGATATACCGATAAATTGATAGAACTGTTAAAAGGAGTTGAAGAGGACAGATACTTAATTCTCGTACCTAGGGATAATAAAATAGCAAAAACAAAGAAAGCATTCTTCGTCCAATCACTGACTCCCCCTGCAGATGTTTTAAGGAAAGTATTAATAATTCCAACCTTAACTGCAAACTGCTGCGGTGACGGTTACAATTACGTTTCAAACGTCGTCGACGACTTCGAAGTAGGTTATGTGGCTATGATAGGTAGGAGTGATGAGAGGGATCACGTAATTTTCGTTAGGTTAATTCCATCAAGGAGTAAGATAAGTAAAAGGAGCCCAATAAAGGAAGTCAAACTTAAAAAACCCACAAAACTCCTATTAACTCAAGGAGACTTAATAATAAAACTCCTAAAGGAAGGAATAAACTTTGAGACCCTCAAGGAAAACGCTTTCGAGTCCCTCTTGAACAGCATAAAGTATTTCACAGAACATTACCCGCTCTTCCGCGATTGGAGCGTAATAGACGATTTTAAGGAAGAACTCAATAACGAAGACCTCATTACCGTTATTAATGCACTAAACAAACCTGCATCCGTAGACTTCCTTAACACTCACAGCCATTTCCTAAACATACAAGGAGGAATAATTTACTTGTCCCCCAAGCTAGGAGAGACAGACGGCATATTTAGGAGGCAAGGTCGTAGACGTTATATAGTGAGGCAGGAACACGTAATAGGAATAATTTACCTCAAGAAGGGAGGGAAAATAAGGCTAATTCACATGGGAGAATATCCTCACAGGGAAATATCAATAACTGCAGAAGAGGAAGTTTACCAACCTTTTGAAGCAAGGTTGGAAAGTCAAGTTGATATTCAAGATCACAATGTCATAATAAGGTGATTGACTGTGGATAAATTCGCCAAAATCTTGGATAAGATCGACTATCTAGAGGTGAAATTTACCTACAATGGCTGCCTAGTTGAGGTTGACGATAAAAATTACCTGGATTTAGCAATAGACCTCGTCGAAAAGTATGACCCCCTCTTTTTCTCATTAAGATATGGAAGAGTTAAAGCCCTCATAGGTAGTACGGAAATAGAAACAAACGTCGATTTCCTTAACGCGCTAGACGACATTGTTAAACGTATTAGGAACGTAAATAACTTTTACTTAGAAATTGAGAAGTACGGGGAAAGGGAAAGGAGGATAATAGATAAAGTAGTTAACTCAGTAAAAGGAAAACAATTATTAACTTACCTTGGGATCTTCAAAAATTACGTAGAAGTTGGAGCAAGCAGAATTATAGGCGAAATATCTAGGACTTCAGAACTGCCAGGGTTAGAATTGCCTCCACTAATTTCAGAACCGCCAAGGTTAGTTTCGGGAGTAGGGTTTGAAGAAGTTATCAAGCTAAATCAAAACGTTAGATTTTACAACTGTGACGACGTTGAAGTAATAGAAGATGCCTATGGAGAGATTGACTGTAATGAAATATCTCCAAGAGTATTAAAAGGTATTCCGCTCTCTTACGTTCATGCAGGGAAAAAGGGAACAAAGTTAATTTCCCAATCTAAAACTCTAGTAGTTTCCCCTACAAGTTTATTAAATGAGGAAGCCTTGGCAGAGTTTAACGAATTGCCACCATACTTCACGATAACAGTCATAGTTGACCCATCGAGGGATTTAAAGGAAGTCTTCAAAAAGATGGAGGAAATTAACCCTGGAAAGTCTACAGAGACTTACGTTTATAAGGATAGGATATATATGTACACTTCTAACGATAGAAAGCAGTTAACGCTAAATAAGGTAAAAATTACTAAACACTAATTCTTTAGCATGAATTGGAGGTTATAATAAATTTCCTTTAAAAACTTTCATTTAAAATTCACATTTTAACGCTGTTTCCTAAAAACCATTCAACTTAAACGTTCTATATATATTTCTTTTGTTCAATTTTTTGGCCAATGTATTACAGGTATTACGTATTACAACATTTTTATAGAAGTGGTTAGAATCTACACTTCCCTAGGCTTTCACTAACACGGTAATGTCCCACTCAACACCGCAATACATATAATATACAAATCTATTTAAAGAGTTATGGAATTTGGAGAGGCAATAAAGTCGCTCTTCAGCTTACTCTCTTCCATAGACCAACCTTATCTTGGCGTTTCTCCTACAACCAGCTTTGAAGATTCCACACCCGTGGAGGTAGAAGAAGAACTAGGAGTATGCGACAGCTTGGAAGAATTTTCCTTCCTCGACTCTTCCTCCAGGATGATTAACGTAAGGGGAGCTAACGTGTACTTTGCCTCACTTTACGCAAACCTAGTTAAAGACCACATTATGATACCGCTCCAAGTTGACGTACCTTTCATTGCAATAAAAGCCTCAGACGAAGTTAGAAAATTAATAGAAGGAGATCAAATGCTCTCAAAAATTGTTGCAATAAATAACGTTAACGGAGAACCTTATTCCCCAGATTATAAGGACGACAACATACTGGACGAGTTGAGGATCTCTCTCGAGAACTATGCAATAGGAAAGTCGAATTATGTAACTATAGTCGACGGCCCTATAATACCGGGGCCTTATATACAAATGGTGGGAGAGCCTTACAAATCCGCTTTCATAACTTTAGCAAACCAACGCAAGAAGGACAGATTGATAGGAATAGTAAAGAGGTTAAATTACAGCAGAAAATTAAGGAGATCCGGAATAATAAAAGACCCCAGGTTAATGAACGCAACTGACGACGTAATTGTTGAATACCTAGGGAGGGGAAAGGAATTCTACACAACGCCGATATTGAAGGAGGAAATAGACGTGGGTAACTCTCACTACACTAGATATATGATTTACGTGAAGGTAAGAGAAGGAGTCTTCAGAGTTGAAAGCCTATCCAAGGATTTACTTTGCAAAGGAGTTTACACCGCAAGAAAATACTCCTCCTACCGCGGTATACCGGAATTCATAGAAGTTGCCGATAGGATATCAAAGAGGTTAAGTGCATCAGCTTTCATTTTTGCCTTCAACATTGCGAGAGCTACTACGGGAGTAAATTACGAAGATTGGGAAAACTTGAGAACTGCAGAACTTGACGCGGGTGAATAATATGGACCAACAAACTGAAATTCAAACGCCAGCTCCCTTATCTGAGCTAATAGACGAAGCTAGGAAGAAGGCAAAAGGGAAAATAATAGGCATGGTATCTAGAGTTTACCCTGCAGAGTACGGAGAAGATGAAAGGGAGGTTAAAATCGAGGTATCTTTTGACACTTACTTGAACAGTAAAATACTCATAGGCTCTTTCCTAGGCATCTCCTTACCGGTTTCAAGGACTTTAATGCTATCTAGGGTTAAGGCAGTTACAAGGCAGGACATACTTTCAATATCAAAAGTACCTTCATTGTTCCCTCAAGAGAACGCCAGCGGTATAATGACTCCCCTGGTAATTACAGTAGAGTTACTCTCTGAGGAAGTTAACGGTGAGGTCGTACCTCCTTCTTCTCCAATTGACCCACAAAGCCCAGTTTTCCTACCTTCACTTGACTTCATAAAGGAAATGTTGGGAATCCCTGAGGAAGGAGTAAGGATAGGAAGAGTAGTTGAAGGCTATAGGGAAATCGAAGTTGACGTAAAACTGAGCAAAGAGGCTTTAAAACACCACGTCTTAGTAGTAGGTACTACTGGTGCGGGTAAAACAAACCTACTAAAGGTAATAATGAAGAACTCTGAAACTCCCCTGATAGTGTTCGACATTCAAGGAGATTACGTAAAGCCCGCAGTAGAAATGGGAGGCTCAATCATAGTTCCGGTAACTAGGGATTACCAAATGGGAATTACTGACTTTGTAGACGTCTTCCTAAAGAGGAGCAACTTGTCTGGATATAAAATAAGTAAGTTGGAAGGCGACAGACTGATCTTGAGTAACGGAAAATCGTCATTTAACCTCTATTTAATAGGCTTTAGATTGCCGGAAAATTATAAACTGCTACCCGATGTTTCCCCTTACTTCAGCCCGCAGGGAGGAGAGTTCTTTAAGATAGTCTCAGAAGAATGCGTAGGTAAGAACGACGTTATTGACGATTGGGAAGATAACTGCAGGGAAATAATGGATGAGCTGGGAGTGCACAGAGAAACTCAGAACAACATAGTGAGGTCTGTTACCTTACTTTCCCAGAGCGGGATAATTGACGTATCCTATGGCAAGGGCTATTACCAAGAGCCGAACTACGAAGAAATAATGAAAAGCAAGGCGGTAGTTGATTTAAGGTGGGCTTTAGAGAGGGGAGTAGACTCAGCAACTATTGCCTCTTTCCTCATTATTAATAAGATATTCAAGATAATAGACGACCGTTATAAGAAAGAAGGGAAAGAAACTGAGTATTTAATGATCTTCGACGAGGCCCACGAGTACTTCCCTCAAGGTAAGAGGGAAGAAAACAAGGAACCTCTAGAGAGGTTAATTAATAAGATTATGAGGCTTGGAAGGGTTAGGGGGATAGGCACAATTCTAGCAACGCACAGGCCTACGGACTTAAACGACCTCATCCTCACTTTAACTAATACAAAGGTCGCAATGAGGGCAGACGAGGACGCATTAAAGAGGATTGGAATGGAAAAGTACTCAAAAGTTCTAAGCGTTTCCCCGCCGGGGTTCGGAATAATCTCTTCGTACACGATAAAGGTAAACAACTTGACCTTTAGGAGTGAAAAATACTAAGAGGATACTCAATAATCTCATATGTTATACGTTTCAAAAGGCATAGAAAATATTATTTATTATTTTTTATATAAACGCATAATATCTTTCCGAAATCTATTAATATACGTCGAATTCTTTGGAATCAATAAAAGGAAATAATCTTTAACTATGCAGTCAAATGTTTAGCTATATTAGAGAAAAACTGAACTTATAATAAGTTAGCTCAATTAAAAGCGGGGGGTGCTGGAGTGTCACTGCAAGTCCAGCCATAATAAGTTAGCTCAATTAAAAGATACCAACACTAATAACTAGGTTAATATTGTGTTAAAATAAGTCAGAAAATTATTGTATACCTCTGGAAGAAAAATTCGTTTTTTAAGTGGGCGAATTAACTAATTTAATAAATTCTTTAACTCTTTCTTCATTCATTTTTCTGCCTAGAGTAATTACCTTATCCCAATTAATCTGGTCTTTTATAAGCCTAAATCTACTTACATCGATATCTCTTATACCTTCTTTTCTATTGGCTTGAATCACAGCGTACGCTTCCAAACTTAATGTCCAGTACGATATACCGTCTCTTTCCTTAAATAAAATCTCGTCAGCAAATAGAGTTAACGGCGACTCCTCTTTAGGTGGAGCAAAAATCTCTATCGAAACTCCGTATTTGGTAAATAAGTGATAAATTGTTTCTCTATTTTTAACAAAAACTTCTATTCTTACGTTTTCCTCACTAAATGCCCTCCTATATAACGAAAACAGTGTGCGGATAAACGTCTGAGAGTAACTCTATATCCTTACTCTCAAATGCTATTCCTAAGTTTACATATATTATTTGAGACCCATAAATGACTACTGGTATCTCTAAGGACTTATAGAACTTTTGTAAAACTAGTAGATGGAGAGAACTTCATACTAGCCAAAAGATTCCACACCCTTTAGCTATGTAACGTATTAATTCCTTATCATCTATTGGAATAAAGGAGCTTCTCTTCCCTTCAATATTAAAATTACACGATTCCCTTAATTCCTCACAGGAGTGAAGATTTAACCAATCCTCCACCAAATCATTACAATTATCAATTAGGTATTTAACGTGCTGCATGTATTCCCTTACATTCGGGAATTTAGGAGAAAAATCTTTAGGAATCCACCTCAAATAATCAGTAAGTACTAAAATAGCAACCTTATCCTTATTCTTAATAGCCTCATCCATAAGAAGCTCCCACTCATCTAACGATTGTACATTATACAGCTCCTCAAGCCTCATATGATACTCTACTAAATCCCGCAATAATAAATTTTCCAAGAATTAAACAACATGAGTTAAAAGATACTTTGCCTAACTTAATTCTCGTACGGGGATCTGAAGGTATTTTGCCCAATTGAGTCATCATAATGTCTATTTCAATTATACGATTATCGCACTTACCTTCTTACTTAATCTCAATCCCTGAAGGTATAGGTTAATTGCGTGTAAGTAAAGGCTTTATAGAGGAGAGTTCTAGTTGATACTAGTCAAAGATATTGAAAGTCGTGAGCCAACTTTAAGAATTTTATGCGAAAAGAAGCCATAATTCCTTAAATAGTAGCTTACGAATTTTTTAGTGAGTTTTATTAAAGCTTGCTATTGTTCTTAAATTAACAAACTGAAAGATTTTGAAATAATAAAGTTTAAATGACGCGGTTGATGATATAATAGTGCTTAAGGGAGATAATATTTCAAAAACATTATTAGCAGCGGCTAAGAGGCTTAAGCTAGAGTCATGATCATAATAAGTTGTAGTAAGGCATGAGGTTGTGATCTTAGTCATCGTCATGTTAACCCTAGAAGCTTGAAGGACTATTCCACTGGCGTTAAGTATTTTAGTATCAGTTTTAAGAATAATGTATGAAGGACTTTAAGAGGATTAAAGAGGCCTCAAATTCTTCTTACGAGTTCTTCTTAAATTATGGAGGTAAAAGGTCAGAAGAAACTATCAGAGAATGGCGGGATAAAAATTGGCAGTAGTTGACGTCTCTGTAGTTATAAAGTGGTTCGCTAACGAAGAGAACAGCAAAGACGCATTGCTGCTTAAAGAAGCCTACGAGAAAGGTCTAGAGGATTTATCGGCACCGAGCATTTTACCTTTTGAAGTATTAAACGGACTAAAGTACGCCTACAACTTAGGAGAAAAGAGCTTCAAGAAGTTGCAAGAGTACTTTCCGACTTTCAAATAACCCTTTATGATTTTGGGAAGATAATGGATGAGATTTCTAAAATCTCCCTCACTTACGGGATTACGATTCCGCTTACGTAGCTCTAGGCAAAGTCCTTGGAGAAAAAGTTTATACTGCAGATGAAAAACTATTGAGGAAAGTTAAGGACTTACCTTTCGTAATTCATATAAGAGACTACAAAATACCGGAAAGATGAATTCAAACTTTAGAACAAAAAGCCTAAAGATGTTAGTTAAGGTTGGAAAGAATTAGCGTATCCGTTAATTATTAATTTCCTCTTCTATTACATTTTTACAGAATGAGACTAACCAGATCATTATAAGGCCTAAAAATTATCGTCTCATAGCGTAAGGTTACGTGATTAAATCTCTAGTCCTAGTTAAGTTCCTTTCTAACGTCATACTATAGTTCTTTGTAACCTTAATACGGAATCAAAAAATATAACAATCAAGGATTAATTAAACCGTCTTCATCACAATACCTAGCATTAACAGTTAGAGGACCTTTTCGCTCAACACCAGTATATAAAAACTATTTCTTAGACTGTAACGCTTCTACGTAACTACTCGTTATTTTTAATTACTTCTAAATATCGTTTTGACAAGTTGTGTTTATATAGTATTATCGAAGTAGTTTTTATTGATGATCCCCATAACTGATGACTGCTCACGAGGGTGGGAGTGATAAAAGTGTGGATGGGAGGGTATTGGTGTTTCCCTCGACCAGCCCCAATGGGTGACTGTGTATGATCCCTTGAGAGGGGTGCCCGTGGCGGAATTAAAAGTAATTAAAAGTAAGGAAAAGTTACGCCACGGGTAAACACTTACTCAACATAAGTCAGACTTCTTCAATAAATTCCGGTAAAGGCAAATAAATTTCCTCGTTCTCATCCTTAAACCTTATTCCTCTTTCTGCACTGCCTCCAAACACAACGTTCCCTTCCTTATGCCTCAATAGGGTAAACCCACCCTCAGATTTAACGTCCTTGCCATTATAAGCAACATTAGGAGAGAAAGACGTCTTTAATTCCTCATAATCCTTAACCTCTTTAAGGTAAACTTTCATAATCCCCCTCTTCACTCCAAGTCTTATGTACTTAACGTTTAACGGCTCAGATGAGATTACGTAAGTAGTTGCCTTAGAGCCCACGGAAATTACGTTATTAGTAGTAAGTATAGGTACTGCCCACCTAGTTTGAGGCTTATATAGAACGTAGTCGCTTTCACTCATAGACATTGTTAACCTCATGTAAAAAGTCCTGTCGAAAACTGCGGGATAGACGTAAATTCCCCCTTCTTTATAGAGCGTCTTAATTCCTTTATAAGAGGGACTATTATATGGGCCTACGTAACTCTCCTCAACTAACCTACCTAAAAAGGCTATTGTCAAAGGGTAATTATGAATTACTGGCATCACTTTCTGTACGTAACCGGAGGAGTGAGGATAAGTTAAAGAATTAAACCAAAAGATACTGTGGGCTGTTAATTCAGCCTTATATATCATTCCTCTCCTCCTGAAGACTTGCCTTTTTTCTTTCCTTTCCCTCCAGTTCTGTTTTCAACGACGTTAATGAACTCCCTTATTTTCCCCGCGTAATCGAGGCTATCCTCCCAAGCTTCCTTATAATTAACTTGATAAGAGTACTCGCTAAAGCCCTTGGTCTTTAATAATTCACTCACTTCTCCAACGTATTCCTCTGCATCCATCATTTCACCCTTATGCTTTCCTACTATCTCCCTCATTATATCGTAACTGCTTATAGTCTCCCTTTCCGAGAACTTAACACCGAGTATTCTAGTTTCCACACTACCGTATTTAGTCTCTCCACCTCCCAACCTCGTTATTCCAGACAATGCGTCCAGAACTACTTCAAACTCGTTCTTAGTCAAGTCGTAGGCAGTGGATTTGCCTATGAAAACTACTCCGGGAGAAACGTGCAAGTCGGAATACAAACTTTGCCCAGTATAACTTACTCCATCGGCAACCTTGTTGTGCGTCAACTCCATTACAGCCTTTTTATAATCAACTAAGGAAAAGGCTATATCGTGAGCTACCCTGCTCTTTATTCCATAGGTAGTTTTCAGATCGTTCATTATACTATCATTAGTTATGTTCCCTAAGATGGTGCAAGAAGGACAGTAACCGCACATGCCTATGTCTGTTGAGGAAGTCCCCTCATGGGGCGGAGCAATATAACAATTCCACTCTCCTTCAGTCCTCTTATATCCTAGGCTCTTGGCTGTTTCCCTTATCTTATCCTTAAATTGAGCATCAAATTTTGAGTATTCCCTCCTAAGGTTCTCAAGCATTACTCTCCTTAACTTCGCTTGAATCTTTTCCGGCAAGATTACGGGTAGTTCGTAGTTCTCCTTGTTAACAACTACGCTTATAGTGCTGATATCTCCTACTCCTTCAGTCCTAAAAAGTGGGATTCCCTTTGATATTATAGCATATACTATTTCCGCCTTTACTCCTTTAGAGAATATTCTATCTTTTTCTCCCCTTACCCTAAACTGAGTCATGAATGGTCACCTTTCAAAATACTCCAGATTTTCTGGCCAAAATCCTTTGAGTAAAAAACTGCTTTGTGGATCTCTTCAATTTATTTCATAAACATAATATGATACACTGAGAATTTTTCAGTAATTATTAACGTTATTCTAAAGCTCACACCCTAATACCCGGAGCCCTACCGACTACAGAATTAG
>Ga0326758_100038_pt1 | contig 77305 bp, 79 predicted proteins | sample GCRJH_S_FD_207221 | JGI IMG/M metagenome (GOLD analysis project Ga0326758, IMG submission 207221) | Hot spring sediment microbial communities from Geyser Creek Basin, Yellowstone National Park, WY, United States - GCR.JH_S | ecosystem: Environmental > Aquatic > Thermal springs > Near-boiling... | reverse complement strand
TGAGCGACGACACACCGGCCATAGTGGTCTATAAGGCAACGTGGCCCGATCAGAAGGTCGTCAGGTGTAAGGTCGGGGAACTAGTTCAGAGGGTGAAGGAGGAGAAGATCTTCAAAGACGCGGTGATTATAGTGGGCAAGGTCGCGGATCCTGATGCTTATAAAGACTTAGTGAGGTCTAGCGTTTACGATCCCGGTCACGCGCATTCCTTCAGGCCGAAAAAGAAGAACGTCGACGCATAATATTATTATTTATATAAATTTTGATTAAATATAAAAAATTAATTACTTTAGGTACATTTTTGTATGCGTTAAGCTTAGCTTTGAATCGACTGTTTCAGTTCCTCTAATACGTCCTCTATAGCCTGAGTCCTGAAGCCTGTATATACAGCGCCGTAGTGGGCTCCCAAGGTTAGGACGGCCGCGACCACCGTGTCCGTCGGGAACGGGATAATCGGGTTGAGCCCGAAGCTGCCGAAGTAGGATAATACCGTCATGAGCAGGATGTAAGCGAACAACCACACGCTCGCTTTTACCTCCCGCCTGGCCTCATCGGTCTTTGCTAGGAACCTCAGAACTGCCAGGTCCAGAACCGTAATTGCCAACAGCGATATCATGTAGACCGCGAAGGCCAGGTTGTTAGCAGTCGAGAGGGCACTCGTGGAGTTGTAGAGATAATACGCCGACCCTAAGACACCAACGAGGTTGATCACTCCTATGGCTATACTCGCCCCCTTGTTCATACCGAGGTACTTGTAGGTGTAGTAAGCGAAGAAGAGCGCCATGCCGAGCATTATGGCGCTGATCACGTAATAGAGGGTCGCGAACCCGGACCAGTACACTATTAGACCCGCGGCGAGCGTGGCTATAGGCGCTAACACCTTAGCTCCAGGCAGTCTATAAGGTCTCTGTAGCTCGGGAGCCGTCCTCCTCAGGGTCTCCAGGCCTATTCCTCCCATTATGTAAGTGAAGACGGTCGCGGAGCTGATGAAGCCAGCTAGGGATTGCCAGGACGGGAAGGGCAGCATGAATATCGCGGCTACTACAGTGGCAGCTATCAGCGACACTATTGGTATCCTCGTCCTACCGATCCTTAGGAAGACCTCGGGTAGATAGCCGTTCGCCGCGAAGCCGTAAACCGTCCTGGCACCGGTCCCGAGATAAATTAGGCCAGTACCGCTCGGCGAGACCACCGCGTCCAGCAGGAGTATGTAAGCCCAGACCGTGAACAACGCTAGCGCCGCACCTGCCACCGGGCTGGTTCTCAGGATCTCATAGAACGGTCCGCTCGACAGAACGGAGCTACCCAGTTCTGTCCAGTTGCCAGGGGTAACGTTGAGGTTGTTCCAGTCTATTGCACCTATGAAAGATACCTGGAGGAGCGTGTAAACGACCAGCGCGATCAGCAGGGAGCCGATTACCGCAAAAGGAATGTCCTTCTGGGGGTTCTTCCCCTCTCCGCCGTACTCCACTGCCTGCCTAAACCCTAGGTACGAGAATATCACTCCTGTGGTGGGAATGGCGTATAAGACAGCCGCAAACCCCGCTATCCCGGAGGAGCCTCCGGCCACGTACTCCGCGCTCGGGAAGAAGCCTCCTCCGAGAGTGAAGTTGTTCGGATGTAAGACCGTGACCAGGAGTATTACTATGGTTATGGCGGGTATCATCAGCTTCCACCAGCCAAGGCCGTGAATCGTCTTCCCCAGTACGTTGACCCCGGCGTAGTTGATTATGAAGAACGCTATCAATAGGAGGTAAGCTACCGCTATGCCTAAGGGAGTTAACACTCCGTTAGACGTTAACGGAGGGTAGAGGGAAGACAGGTAAGTCACGGCCGCCACGGCCTCTATTGCTGGGACGGAGACCGCGGAAAGGAAGTAGGCCCACGTCAGGATGAAGCCCGCGATGCCTCCGTGAGTGTAGTGCGGATACCTGACGATTCCGCCGCTCTTGGGGATCGCGGAGCCCAGCTCGGCGTAAGCCAGTCCTATGAAGATGACGAAAATGCCGGCGATTATCCAGGATAGGATCGCGGAGCCTCCAGCGTACTGGGCGGTGTATAACGGCCCGAAGAGCCAGCCCGAACCTATTATCCCTCCGAGGGACAAGTACAGGAGTTCGAACTTGCCCAGGGACCTCCTTAGTAGTTTGTCAGATGCCGCACCTATGTCTCCAGCCCTTCTTGCTTCACCGCTTGGTCGGCCTCGACCAGACATTAAATAGTTTAAGGATAATAATCCGCATATAAACCTTATAGCCTGAGAACGCAAGATATTCTTTTGAGTTTTTATATTTATATTACACTTAAAACTGTGTCAAGAGTTGAAATAACATTAGTGATATCTTGATAGTGAAGATTTTCATCTAATCTGTTGTTGAAGGGAAATCAACTGAAGAAGGGCTCCGGCCGGGACTTGAACCCGGGACCTTCGGGTCCACAGCCCGACGCTCTAACCAGGCTGAGCTACCGGAGCCAGCCAAGATATCAATCGGGCTCTACGTTAATTAAAGTTAAACGCGTCCCTTCCCCTTCAACTCCTCCTTCACGATGTCAAGGATTTTCCTCGCGATGATCGTCTTGTAGTCCTTCTCCAGCTTCACCACCCTCGAGTCCGTGATCACTATCACCTCGTTGTACTCGGAGGCGAAGGCTATGTCCTTCCTGTAGGCGTTGTTCGCCACTATTACGTCGAAACCGTGCTTCTCCTTTTTCCTCTTGGCCTTATCGATCAGCTCCTCGTCGCTCTTGGCAGTCTCCGCGGCGAAGCCTACTAGGAACACGCCTGGCCTTCTCGCCCTGGCGGAGACCTTCTCGGTCCTCTCGAACTCTACCGTCGGAACCTGGGTTGCACTATCTAATTTCGCCTCGGCCACCGTCCTAAACCTGTAGTCAGCGGGGGCGCCCGCCAGGATCACCACGTCATAGCCGGCGTTGACGTGCCTTTCGACCTCATCCGCCATCTGAGAGGTAGTCTCGACCCTCACGGTCTTGGAGTACGGCCTGTGGTTAGTACATAGAGGCCCGTGGATCAGGACTACGTCGGCCCCCCTGAAGAGGGCCTCGTTGGCTATGGCGACCCCCATGGTGCCGGAGCTGGGGTTGCTGACGAACCTCACGGGATCTAAATACTCCCTGGTCGGGCCCGCCGTCACCAAGACCCTAAGGCCCTTGAGGTCTTTCCCCCTCAACAGGTAGCTGACCGTGAAGTCGCTCAAGTAGTCCAGCTCCGGGTAGTGGGCCACGTCCCTGACCAGGATGGGTTCAACAACCTCCACCCCCATCGACCTCAGCTTCTCTATTTGCCCCCTCATGGCTACGTACATCTGCTTGTGCATTGAGGGCACCACAATTATCGGCTTCCCGTCGCCGAGGAAGTTCAGGGCTGTTGCAGTTACTGGGGTGTCTGCGATCCCGTTCGCTATTTTGGCTATGGTATTGGCTGTGGCAGGCGCTATTACGAAGGTGTCGTGCTCCTCCTCGAGGGTCACGTGCTCCAACCTCCAGGTGAGCTCCGTGATCGCCTCCCTCCCCGTGGCCCAGGAGAAGAGCTCCTTGCTGACCAGCCTCTCCGCGTCCCTGGTCATAATCACCGTCACCCTCGCCCCCCTCCTCATCAGGGCCCTCGCGAAATCCACGCTCTTGTAGACGGCAACGCTCCCTGTGACTCCAAGGAGGACCCTCTTGCCGTCGAGCTCCCTGCTGATCTCGCCGATTATCCTTTCAGAGGGGTGCATGCAAGGTTTTTAGGCGTCGTGGGGTCTTTTAAGCTCATGGAGCTCGCCGTAAAGGGAAACGAATCAAACGTGGTCATAAGGAACGTCAGGCCCAGCGACATCAACGGCGTTATGAGGGTCAACAGGGCCGCCCTGCCAGAGAACTACCCTGCCTACTTCTTCGAGGACCACATAAGGAACTACCCTGAGGCCTTCTTCGTGGCCGAGGTGGGCGGCCAGATAGTGGGCTACATAATGCCGAGGGTGGAATGGGGGATGAGCTTCTTCGACCCGAAGGCTTACGTTAAGAAGGGCCACCTGGTGTCCTTCGCCGTCCTAGCCGGCTACAGAAGGAGAGGCATAGGTACAGCCCTGCTCTCCCGCTTCATGGACGCCATGAAGAACGTTTACGAGGTGAACGAGGTCTACCTGGAGGTCAGGGTGAGCAACCTGGACGCGATTAGGCTTTACGAGAGGTTCGGCTTCCTTAAGATGAAGGTGTTGAAGTACTATTACGCTGACGGAGAGGACGCCTACTTGATGGCGGTGAAGCTCAGCTCGTAAGAGTTCCTTTTGTCGTCGTAAACGACGTAGTACCCTCTGTCCAGGGCACCAACGGAGATTACCCTTGTGTCGGCTATCCTGTACTCCAGCTGTTGTTCCGCGTGCCCGTGAAACACGAGGTCGGGCTTCTCAGATAGTATGAAAGCGAGGACCTCCTGGTACCCGGACTTGACCCCGAACCGAGGTAACCCGAAGGGTGGGAAGTGGAACAGGTGAGCCCTGATCTCGGGCCTCCTGAGGGGCCTCAGGAACCTCTGAACCGAGGGAACGTCGGCCTCCCCTGGGATACCGTAAACCAGGTTAAGCCTTTCCGGGCACTCGACGTCTCCCAAGCTAATTATCTGACCTGGAAACCCTCGAGCAACCCTTACGCAGGTAGCCCTTGTAATCAGGGTGAAGGGACCACCACCTGTCATACAGGTCTAAGAAGGAGGCGACCGCTATTATATCAGCCGTCGAGCCCGGGTTAAGGCCGTTGGAGATCAGGTATGAGTCTAGCTCCTCAACCGTTATTTCCCCCTTGAGGGCGGAACAAGCCATCTCTGAGACCAACAAGGCTATCCTAGAACCGTGCTTCCTCATTATCAGCCCGTCCGGACGCTCGCAGAGCAACTGCAGGAAGGCCCCAACCAAGCCGACCTCCCTCAACAGCCCGAGCGCCCTTAAGGTCAGCCTGTAGCCCCCCACCAGGTCGCTGACGATCTCGTCGTGGTTTGAGGAATCCAGGAGGAGCTCGCTCAGGCTTCCCTTGTAGCTCCTGTAATCCTTACCCACCTCTAGCCTCCCCAAGTAACTGGGAGGGGCGAGCGATATCGCCTTGAGGAACCAGTCCGCCTCCTCCTCGTCCAACGCCCTGACCAGCTGCGACGCCCTCTTTACGAGCTCGTCGCTCGAGGACGCGTTAGGGGACTCGTAAAGCAAAGGATAGAGTAGGATTGCGGTGCCCAGGATAGAGTAGGAGTAGCCTAATTTCGTCACCTCCTGAATGGACTCGTACATGGGCTTATACACGCCCTTCCTGCCTAGGTAACCGTACACGCATGCCTTGGCGTAATAAGCCGTCGAAAGAGTAGCGGAGGTAACTAAGTCAAGGTAAGTCACCGAGCCTATGTCCCTGAACCTGCTGGCGTTCCCGGGCTTACTCTCGCTCGTCTCGATTAAGGTAGCGGTCGAGGCCAGCGAAGCGACGCTGTCACAGTACTCTCCTAACTCTAGCGGGTACGTCCCTGTCCCCGAGTAGTAAGACCTTTTCACTCCCGCACTTCATGAGCATCCCCCTCGCTTTAACCTTTCTTGAGGAGTAGAGCAACCACGAGAATATGCCCTCGTAAGAGACGACCTTGTCTACTCCGCTCTTAGCCTCCACCTCCGAGGGGTAAACCAACGCCCCGTACTGGTTCGGGTTCAACTCCACCTCTCCCTCGAACGGGCCCAATTTAGTGCAAACGTCCTCACAGTAACCCTTAGGTCGAGGGTCGACGAAGCCTATGGAGTACTTGAGGCCCCTGTATACTCCCCTTAGCTTCACGCTGTACAGCTCCCTGACCTCCTCCGCCTCCAGACCGTAGTTTTCTGTGGCTTCCACAAGCCATTGTCGGTCGACCTCACCTCCCTCGAAGGACTCTAGCACCTCGAACGCCTTCCTTTGGCCGTAAACCACTAAGTCCAGGTCAGACCCCTCGTGTTGTATGCCGAGCATGTAGGATCCCCCAACGCCCAGGCCTTCGGACCCCAGGAGCTGAATTAGCTCTAATGCGACTTGAGGCAGGGCGTTCCCTCTCACGAGGTTCCTCAACGCTTCGAGCGGCCTGAAGGCCTTTACAACCTCGCTGAGCCTGACCACCGGGAAGCTGACTCCGTAGCATGGCTCGAAGAGGAACTCCTGGCTGAGTTTCAAGACGTTGTGAACCCCGTACCTCTTGAGGGCTCTCTCGTAGCCCCTCCAAAGGCCTTTGCCGGTGTAAACGTACTTCAGGTAGGCGAACCTGTAACCGGGAGGGTTGTAGTTGGTGAAGACCACGTAGACCATTCCCTCTCTCGTGAGCAGGGCGTCCTTATCGAGGGTCTGAAGCCCTTCTCTTACGGCTATCATCGTTATTCCCCCTGTGAGACTCTCGTCATTCCCTCAACAGCTCTTGTATCCGTCTCAAGGGTAACGTGACGTGATCCAGCGGCGTGCCATCAGCCCTCAAGGAGTCCATGAGGTAGGAGCACCTCGACCCGTACCACGCGTTCGCTATGATCGCTGCCCCCACGGCGGCCTCCTTGAAGGGGAAACTGTGCTTTATCCCCACGGGGAACTCCTCCTTCCTCTTCCCGCTGACTATTATCGGCGCCCCGATCTCCTTGGAGTACCACTCCGCGATCATCCTGGTTATTTCGATCACCCTAATGGGGTTAGACGGTTTGTAAATGTCAGACTTCCCCAGAGGTCCTGCCAGCTGCGCCACTTCCCCATCTATACAGCCCAGGCTCCCGTAACCTGGAAGAATCGTGCCCCCGAAGCCGTCGATAATTTTCCTATCCTTAACTACTACCACTGCCGTGAAGGCGGAGCCGAACTCCACCAGGACGAAGCTCTCGTACATGGTCATATAGAAGATCGCCGAGGAGACCTTGTCCGCAGTACCCATGTCCACGACGTTAAACTTCCTGTGCTCGGGGACGCTCGTGAGCTCCACCACGCCAGGTATCGTGAACGAGTTCTCTATGGTCCTGGAGATTCTGAGGAAGCTCCTGAGGGGACCGTCCTTCCTGGGATCGTCGAGGCTCATCAGGAAGATCTTCTCGTCGTTTATCTCGCTTCCCCTAACGAACGGAAGCCCGAAGCCTGATGGTAGGGCTACTGCCTTGGGTTTGAACGACTTAAGGAGCCTAACTATCTCGTGAACGTCCTTCTGGAACTTGAACGAATCCCACTCGTAATACTTAATCAGTCTACAGTTATCGTCGACCACAGCCAGCGCTGTAGAGACCGTGCCGGGATCGAAGCCGGCGAAGGTCATTGAACGTACGACACCTTGACCACGTTGGTTAACCTCTCCACGCTCAGCTTCGCCGCGGTGGTTTCTATGAGCGAGTCGGCGAACGCCTCGAACTCCTCTGCGTCGGTGCCGCTGAGGAACATGAACTGTACTGAGGTCCTAGACCCCGACTTGCTTCCCTTGGACATGGCGACGATCTCGAGGGCCTTCATCACGGCCATATCGAGGTCCCTTTCGTTAAACGTTCCCTTGAGGACTGTGCCGAGGGCTTGTCCCAGTTCCCTCCAGCCCCCCTTAGGCTTTATTTCGGCGAAGCGCGTCAAGGTGTCCAGGACTTTGTACATTATGAGTACCTCGCTGGGGGATATACCTTCCTTGAGCATCTTGAGACCGGTCTCGACTAGCAAGTTGGTGAGCGTGTAGACCTTCATTCCGGCGGACTCAGCGTAACTCCTCAGATCCTCGTAAACGTCGGACCTCATGAAGCAAGGTGACCTCGAGCTCTTAACCGACAATAATAACCCCCTATGACCTTATGCGGTTATGTATATAAGTGTATACAATACTTCAGCCTACTCCCCAGCCGTTATGACCTTCCCCTTAACGACCTTAACGACCACCAACCCGCCTGAGCTCGAGAATGATACTATCGAGTACCCAAAAGCCTCGAGAAACCCCTTGATAGTCCTGTAAGCGAAGTCCGAGACCTCCTCCGTGAATAGCGGGGCCTTGAAAACGGCCTCTATCTGGTCATCGTTCTCATTGTTGCTGAGGAGTTCTAGATAAGGTGTTAAGACTTTCAAGAACTCAAGCATATCATTATGATCGCTGACCAACCCGTCGTTCTTCAAGTAAACCGCCAGCCCCCTTGTGAACCTCTCGACCTCCTCTAGGAACGAGGTATAGGCCTCGCTGTTCACTCTCCTTACCTCTTTAAGCAAGGGCATTAGGACGGATAGAGGGAGTTTAATTATCCCCAGCTTATCGAGGGTCCTTTGCGCTATGTAGGAATTCCCGAAGCTCGTGTATTTCCCCTCAAACCTCATGATCTTGGCTGACTCCTTCAAGGATGAAGACAGTAGACTCCTAACTATCTCTTCCTCCGCCTTGTTAGAGTCCTTATACGACTTGACAGACGTTACGCTTTCGACGGACTGTTTGAACTCTTCATAGACGGACTCCGGCAGCGGAACCAGCTTGTGTGATTCCTTCTCTCTCCTTTTGGACAAGACCTACACGGATGTTACTCCCCATCTCTATAAATTCGTTTCAGTGGCTGCCCACAGAGAAGTCACCGATCCTTTCGGCTCTTTCTCATCACAACATTAACGAATCGCGCCTTGTATTACGTCTTATTATTTAACTCCTTATGGAATGGTGGCGGGGGGAAATAGCGGCGCCTGGACTTGAACCAGGGACCTCGGGGTTTCCCCACGCCGTGTGAGGCGTTTATGAGCCCCGCGGGCTACCAGGCTGCCCTACGCCGCTACCCTACCCCGCCTTGTGAATTTTTGTCCTACGCAATTTAAGTTTGTCCTTATCATATGGTTGAATAGCTCGCGGAAGTCCGTTAGATTTCACCGCCCAGCATTTCGATCGATCCATTAAGAGGGAAGTAAAGTGTGGCGGGCCCGCCGGGATTCGAACCCGGGACCTACGGGTCACCCCTCCGCACTATGGACGGTTAAGAGCCCGTCGCTCTACCTGGCTAAGCTACGGGCCCGAGGGTATTTCCTTAACACGCGGTTTAAAGTTTACCTACAGATACCGGGCTGATGGAAGAAAAGTTATTACGAGTGGGTAGAAAGGTTTCCAAATGCCGAGGCTCTTCGGTACTGACGGAGTGAGGGGAATAATTAACCAGGACATGACGCCCGACCTAGCGCTACGCCTGGGAAAGGCTATTGGAACCAAGTTCGGCAGAGGCAGCAAGGTTCTGGTCGGCAGGGACGTGAGGTCGGGGGGCGACATGCTAGTTAAGGCCGTTGAGGCTGGTCTGCTTTCGGTGGGCGTTAAGGTTTTCGAGGGAGGCATGGCCCCTACTCCGGCCCTTCAGTACGCCACCAAAACCCTCGAATACGATGGGGCCGTGATAGTCACGGCGAGCCATAACCCTCCAGAGTACAACGGGATAAAGGTTGTTGCCAACGACGGGATAGAGGTGGACAGGGAAGTCGAGGAAGAGATCGAATCGTATTTCTTCGAGAACAGGTTCAACACGACCTCCTGGTCGGAGAGCTACGGCGAGGTGAGAAAGGAGGACAGGGTCGTGGAGACGTACGTTAACGGAATCCTCTCGCATGTCGACACCGCGAAGGTTAGGTCTAAGGGTTATAGGGTGCTGATAGACCCAGCCAACAGCGTGGGGGCGATAACTAGTCCTTTGGTGGCTAGGGCGTTGGCCTCTAAGGTCTACACGATCAACGGTCATCTCGACCCGCTCTTCCCCGCGAGGGTTCCGGAGCCCACCTTCGAGAGCCTGACAGAGACCTCCAACGTCGTTAAAGCCCTCAGGCCCGACCTCGCCGTGGCCCACGACGGCGACGCGGACAGGGCGATATTCCTGGACGAGAACGGCGTGATACACTGGGGCGACAGGAGCGGCACCTTGCTCTCCTACTGGGCCCACGAGAAGAACCCTAACCTACCCAGGAGGATATTCACGGCGGTCTCCAGCTCCAGCCTAGTTGAGGAGTACCTGGGCAGGTACGGGATCGGAGTGGAGTGGCTTAAAGTCGGAAGCGTCGGGATAGCTAGAGAGCTACAAAGGAAAGGAGGGGTGGCAGGCTTCGAGGAGAACGGCGGCTTCATGTACCCGCCCCACCAGTTCGTTAGGGACGGCGCGATGAGCATGGCCCTAATGTTGGAGCTGATGGCCTTCGAGAACGAGAGCCTCTCCTCCCTGTTCTCGAGGCTTCCCAAGTACTACCTGGTTAAGACTAAGGTGCCTCTAAAAGGCGACGTCAACAAGGCCTACGAGAGTATCAGGAACGCCTTCTCTTCCTCAGCCAGGAAAATAATAACGATAGACGGCATCAAGGTGATCTCGGACGACTTCTGGTTCCTCGTGAGGAAAAGCGGGACGGAGCCCATAGTTAGGGTGTTCGTAGAGGCGAAGGACGAGAGCCGGGCGAAGGAGCTGGCTAACGAGTTGGTCAAGCTGGTGGGTGAGTCACAGTGAAGTATAGGCTAATGGATCTCCTAGCCTGCCCTATGTGCAAGACCTTCCCGCTCAATCTAATTGTGCTCTCGGAGAAAACCGTCGAGAGGAGTCCGCCGGATCAAAGGAGGCCCATATGTGAGCTTTACTGCGGCTATAGAAACGTGAAGACCTCGGAGCTACAGAACCCGCCGTGCGACGAGTGTTACAAGAAGGAGATAGTAGAGGGCTTCCTTTACTGTCCCAACTGCAAGAGGTGGTACCCGATAATCGATGAGATACCGAGGATGTTGCCGGACAAACTGAGAAAGAAGGAAGAGGAGCTGGCCTTCCTGAAGAAGCACGCCTCCAAGTTGCCCAAGAGCCTCGTCGAAGAGGGTCTCCCGTTCAACTTGAAGACCGCCTAAGGCGACGCGCTGGGTTTTTGCTTGAGCTTGAGGCGACGTCGTATTATCGATTTATTAGCCTAGTCAGGCGATAGTATAGTAAGGGTACCGGAATGGAAGGAGGATTTCTCGCAAACCTAGACGAATGGATCAAGATGCAGAAGAACCTACTTGAAACGGCTAAGGAGATGGAGAAGAAGCTGAACTCCGAGGAGATGGACAGGCTCGACATGATCCTAGAAACTAGGACCGCGTTTCAACACATGATGAGGACGATTAAGGCGTTCGATAACTGGCTTCAGGACCCCATGGTGCTCAAGCACATGCCGAAGGAGATGCTGGAGGACGTACTTAAGACGGTCTGGAGCATGTTCGAGACGCTGTTGGAGTTAGACATAAGGCACACAAGCCAGTTCAGGGAACTAGTCGCCAAGCTAGGGAAGGAGGGTAAGTTGGATCCGCTCATCTGGAACAGGCCACTGGGTCTCGAGGAGGGCCAGCAGAGCAGGAGAGGACCCTTCACTACTATGTGAGAACCCACATCAAATTAGTTTCCATATAAATAAACTAACCTAAAATTTTAATTATTTCAACTGTTTAAAACCCTCTTCCTCTCCTCCTGGATCTCAGCCTTTGTTCCTCGTCGATCGCCTTTATCTTTTCCTTCAATTCCTGAATCAAGGTAGTCAGCTGGTTCTTGAAGGCCTCGTCGACGGGGTTGCTCTCCAGGAAGTCCTTGCCGTTGGAACTCACTTTCAGCATTTTAGCCTGATCGTTTTCTAGGAGGCCCAGGTAAAGCAAGGCTGTCAGATCGTCCTTAACCTGCGGACTCGTCACGTTATTCCCTAATGTAACTATGTTATAGCCCAGGTCAAGGCCCTTGTTCTTCAACTCGCTGATGGCGTATAGGAGGGCCTTCTCGGATATACCGTCGAAGTTGCTTATGAGGTAGAGCAGCTGGAGCTTCCTCTTATCCTCTTTTACGGAGTCGGAAGTCACGACCTGTTTCGTAACGAGCTTAAGCTCCTTCGACTTCGTCTGGCTTCCGGGCTGAGACAAACTTACCCCCTTGGCTTTTCCTTCTTAATATCCCTTTAATATGTTAACTATCTCCAAAGCGGCGGCGTACGGGTCCTTTGATTTAGTGATCGCGCCCCCCACGACGAAGATCGAAACTGGTAGGTGAAGGAGCTCCTTAATCCTTTCGGCGTTAAGCCCTCCTGCCACTGAGACCATTACCCCCAATGACGCGACCTCCTCGATCTCCCTCTTCATGTCGGCGACCGTTATCTTCCTAGCCTTCTGAACGTCCAGACCCACGTGGAGCCCAATGATGTCAGCGCCCAAATCGGCGACCCTTTCGGCCCTCTTGAGCACGTCCTTCACGTTTATCATGTCCACCTGGACCAGTATGTCTGACTCGTGCGCTCTCGAGACCGCGCTCTCTATCGTCGAGTCGTCCATCGCGCCGAGCACCGTCATGATGGAAGCTCCAGCCCTCTTGGCTATTTCCGCCTCCACGTCGCCGGCGTCCGCCGTTTTCGTGTCTGCTAGTATTATCCTGTCGCTTCCTGAGGCTTCCTTTATCGCCTTTATTCCAGCTATACCGTGGGACTTCACCAGCGGAGTTCCGGCCTCAATTACTGTGGCCCCAGCCCTGCTGACCTCCTTTGCCGTCTTAACCGCTGGCTCCAGATCGATGAAATCCAGAGCTACTTGGAGGTGCCTCCCCGTCTTCAGCCTGGAAACCAGACCGCTTATCGGCATCCCTAACGCGAAGTAAACGAAACTAGTACTTAACGTCGAACCAGTTAAAGTTTAAATCAATAGTAAAGCGAATTTGAGCTGTGATTTCCGTTGGTTAAGTACGTCATAATTACGGGGGGAGTCCTGTCGAGCGTAGGTAAGGGCACTATCTCGGCCTCGACAGGGCTTCTCCTTAAGTCCATGGGCTACAACGTCACGCTCGTCAAGATCGACCCGTATCTGAACGTCGACGCGGGCACCATGAACCCTTACATGCACGGCGAGGTATACGTCACGGAGGACGGTGCTGAGACGGATCTCGACCTCGGCCACTACGAGAGGTTCGTCGACGTCATAATGACCAGGTACAACAACATAACCGCGGGCAAGGTCTACTTCGAGGTCATCAGAAAGGAGAGGGCCGGCGAATACCTGGGGCAAACGGTGCAGATCATTCCACACGTTACTAACCAGATAAAGGAGATGGTCCGAGCAGCACAGCAGTACAGCGGGGCTGATGTGGTCATAGTTGAGATAGGAGGAACGGTGGGAGACATTGAGGGGTTACCTTTCCTAGAGGCGATGAGACAGCTAGCCCTCGAGGAGGAGGGTAACGTTGTGTTCGTTCACGTCGCCTTAGTCGAGTACCTGAAGGCTACCGGAGAGCTTAAGACTAAGCCTTTACAGCACAGCGTGCAGGAGCTCAGAAGAATTGGCATACAACCTAACATCATAGTCGCCAGGTCCGAGATCCCTCTGGACGAGGAGACGCGTAAGAAAATAGCGTTGTACACGAACGTGAAGCCTGAACACGTTTTCTCGAGCTATGACGTTAGCCTGATCTACGAAGTTCCATTGACATTAAGGGCCCAAGGGTACGACAAGGCCCTCGCCGATCAACTCAACATAGAATACAAGACTCCCGACTTGTCTAAATGGGAGGAGTTCGTGGACAGGGTCAAGAAAGCGAATAAACCCGTGAGGATCGCTTTGGTAGGAAAGTACGCTAAACTGAAGGATAGCTACCTGAGCATAAAGGAGGCCGTTATCCATGCCTCGGCCTATCTGGGGCTTAAGCCTCAGATGGAGTGGATAGACTCCGTGGAGTTAGAGACGGACGAAGAGGCCCTCAAGAGGCTCACCACCTTTGATGGTATCGTAGTGTTGCCCGGATTCGGCGCGAGGGGGGCGGAAGGGAAGATAAAGGCCATCAAGGTAGCGAGGGAGAACAACATCCCATTCTTGGGAATATGCTTCGGTCTCCAGCTGAGCGTGGTGGAGTTCGCGAGGAACGTCGTAGGCCTGAAGGGCGCTCACTCGACCGAAATAGACCCTAACACGCCTCATCCAGTGGTCGATCTACTCGAAGACCAGAAGAACGTCAAGGAAGTCGGGGGTACAATGCGTCTGGGGGCGCAGAAGATTATCCTGAAGGAGGGGACTACGGTTCATAAGCTATATGGGACCTCCGTGATCTACGAGAGGCACAGACACAGGTACGAGGTGAACCCCAAGTACGTGGATCTCCTGCAGAAGCACGGGATGGTGATCTCCGGAGTAAGCGAGAAGGGCCTAGTGGAGTTCATAGAGTTGCCTAACCACAGGTTCTTCGTGGCTACACAGGCCCATCCGGAGTTCAAGAGTAGGCCGCTGGCGCCCTCACCGTTATTCGTAGGCTTCCTCAAGGCCGCCGCTGGGCTTTAGGACGATTATCACCCGTTCGACCTTAGGCCTTATCACCTTTTTCACCCCTTTAACCCCAGGGACGTAGACCGACTCAACTAGGCCAGCGCTTTCGAGCACGCTTATGTGCGTGCTTACCGTCCCTTTGCTCAATCGGAGCCTCTCGCTCAGTTCGGTCACGCTCAACTCTTCCTCGTAGAGCATTCGCAGTATGTTTACTCGTGTTATGGACGAGAGGGCCTCTATTACCTTCATTATATCCTCTAGGTCTTCAACCACTAGGTCCATTCAGACCGAATTCTTCACATGGCCTTCGGTTGAAAAGGGAAACAGCCTCTCGTGAACAGTTTTCAGGACTAAGGCGGTTAGGTTTATATGCAGATGACGGAAGCAAAGTTCTGAGTCAGCGTTGCAGGCGAAAGTCGAGAACCCCCTCAGGGGTTTAAGGCTGGCTACTAACAAGCTGGTGTTCGTCAAACTAAAGGACGGTTCAGGATACATAGGAACTCTGGAGCAAAGCGACTCTACTATGAACCTGATCTTAAGGGACTGCGTGGAGATCGGCGAAAACGGGACTGACATGAAAGCGAAGTACGGGAGGGTTCTAATTAGAGGAAGCAACGTCCTTTACGTCAGCGTGGATTACGAGACAATCGTGGGGAAATAAGCACATGAACATTTAAACGGAAGCTGACGAGTGTGACCCAATGAGGAACATCCACGTCCAGCTGAGCCATTGGGCGGACGTCGATAACCTGGAGGTTGAGCTGGTCGAGAGGAAAGGCACGGGCCATCCTGACTTCATAGCGGACTCCGCTTCCGAGGAGGCCAGCAAGAGACTCTCGTTATATTACTTAAAGAACTACGGCGTTATCCTGCATCACAACCTTGATAAGACCTTGGTAGTGGGAGGACAGGCAGTTCCGAGGTTCAAGGGAGGTGAAGTCGTCCAGCCGATTTATATCATAGTCTCAGGTAGGGCTACTACCGAGGTGAAGACGGAGAGCGGCGTGGAAAGCGTTCCGGTCGGAACAATAATAATTGAGGCTGTAAAGGACTGGCTCCGTAACAACTTCCGTTACCTCGACCCCGAAATGCACGTGGTGGTTGACTACAAGGTCGGTAAGGGCAGTGCGGATCTGGTCGGAATCTTTCAAGCCTCAAAGGGGGATCCGCTCTCGAACGACACTAGCTTCGGCGTCGGGTTCTATCCCTATTCTACGCTCGAGAACCTTGTCTACTCTACGGAAAGGCTGTTGAACTCTAAGGAGTTCAAAGCGAAGGTCCCAGAAGTGGGGGAGGACGTGAAGGTAATGGGCCTGAGGAAGGGAAAGGACATAGAGCTGACCATCGCGATGGCAGTGATTAGCAAGCTGGTGAGCGACGTGAATAACTACCTGGCAGTGAAGGAGGAGGTCAAACAGGCTGTCCTGGACTTAGCCTCCAAGATAGCTCCCAGCTACAACGTGAGGGTTAACGTGAACACCGGAGATAGGGTGGATAAGGGGATACTTTACCTGACTGTCACTGGCACCTCTGCGGAGCACGGGGACGATGGGATGACGGGAAGGGGTAACAGGGCTTCGGGACTCATAACCCCCATGAGGCCCATGTCACTTGAGGCAACTGCCGGCAAGAACCCCGTGAATCACGTCGGCAAGATGTACAACGTGCTGGCTAACGTGATAGCAAAGAAAGTTGTGGAACAGGTTAAGGACGTGAAGAGCGCCCAGGTAGAGATCCTTGGTCAGATAGGCAGGCCGATCAGTGACCCCCTGATAACTAACGTACAGGTTCACACTTATTCCGGTCAGCTGACGGCTGACATAAGGAGGGAAATCGAGGGGATAGCGGACGAGCAGCTTGCCAGAGTCACTAAGCTCACGGAGGACATACTGGAGGGGAGGGCTCAGCTCTTCTAAGAAGCCCACCTCTTCTTTCTATACTCCTCAAACATCTTAACCAGATCACTCGTCTGAATCCCTTTCTTGTTCAACATTTCCCTTTCGAGCTCGACCTTGAGGACCTCTAGGTCCTTCAGGACGCTTACGTCCACTATGGCTATCTCTCCCCCGAAGTAATCGAAAATCCTAGTGCTGATTTCCTCCCCTAACGCGAAGGCTCTACCGTCCTTTATTTCGATCACACCGGGTTGACCAGGCCTGATGAGGACCTTCCTGCCCGATAGGACTTCCTGGACTAACGATTCTAGTTTAGACCTTTCCTGCGTTTCCCTATCGAGGGCTTTCTCCAGATCATGTAGCTTCGACCTTAGGAACTTAACGCGCTCGCTTAGCTCATAGACCTTCCTGTCCTTTAGCACCTCCACCTTGTAAAAGGTTTTCAACTCCGTGAGTTTCTCCTCTAGCTCAGCCTTCTCCCTCGCTAGTGCCTTCACCTTCGCCTTGAGCTGCTCGAGCTCCCTGATCAACTCAACGGGAGGCCTGTACTCGACGGGTCCTCCAACCTTCTTTATATCCTTAGCCTCGGTTGCGGTTTTCTCGAGGCTTTTCTCTATTTGCTCCTCCACGCAGTCAGCAACGGTTCTTCCAGAAATGATGCACGATATCACGGAGTCCTCATCTATGTCGATGTCCAGCTTCCTCAAAGTAGACTCGGCCTGCCTCAGCTTCCTGCTTACTTCCCTGAAGGCCTTCAGGGCCGCGGCGAGGGAGTCCCTGACGTGCGGATCATCTATCTTGAGACCGTGTTCGTTAGCGTACTCCTGAACCATCTGGGCCTTCTCCTCGACCGTTAAGGACTTCTCTGGATAGAACAGCTTGACGCCCCCCAGCTGACTAGCCAACTTCCTGACCGTGTCGCTAGGAGGATTGACGTCGGTGGCTATTATCACTGGGTTACCGAACTTCCTGATGATCTCTATCACGTCGAGTCTGTCCATGGAACGCCTGCTCGTGAAGTAGACCGGGGTGCCGTAAACGTCTATTATCGATATGCCCGTCTCTATCCCTGGATCCACCCCTACTATCAGTAACCTCTCGCTCTTCCTCTCGTCTTGAAAGATCAGCTTGCTTTTGTAGACCGGCTTGAGGTCTACCTTGACAGACTGTGTGCTCACCTTCCTTACTAAGCCGTAAAGGCTCTCCCTAGGGGCGTAGACTATGAAGACTGCCTTCTCCACGCCCGCTTTGCTCCGTTTGACCACGTAATCGTAATCAAACCCGTTGTTGTCTAAAGCCTCCTTTATCTTCCTCGCGACTCTCAAAACGGTTGCCCTGACGTTTCTCTTGTACCTGTTACTGCTCATCCCGCCCTTGGAGGTCGTCCTGCCCTTGCTGATTACGATCTTGGTCTTGGACTCGTAGGCGTTTATCACAGTTCCGACGCCTTTGAGGGCAAGGATCGCGTTAATTAGGGCTGTTTTAGTCGGCCTGGGTTTGCCCTGCACGTCGATGGAATACCTCCTGGCGACCTCGACTAGATCGTCGAACTTGCCCTGGTTGAGGTTAACCTGAACCAGCTTTACCTCAGGGGGCAAAAGCGATAGGACCTTGACGACTTCCCGCTCGTTCGAGCCTAGCTCGAACACGTTGTCGAGGGCTATTAGGTTCGGCCTTAACTCCCAAGCCAGCCTTATCAACTTGCTGAGCTTCACGCTCTCCTCCTTAAGCAGGATCTTCTTTTCATCGATAACGACGACTGAGTAAGTCGGCTGGGAGCTAGCCTGAGGACTCTTACCGGGCTCTATGTCAAGCCCCAGGACCCTCATGCTTCCCCCTTAACGTAACTTAACGCCCAGCCTGGCTCCTCTTCTATCCCGAACCTCTTGCTGAAGAAGCCCAATATGTTGTTCACGTCCCTCTCGAGAAGCCACTCGTCCTTCTTGGCCTGAGGCCAATCTATAACGTAGGGCTCCTCTGCCCTGATTATCACGTTATATTCGCTAAGATCCCCGTGGGCTTTATTGCACTCAACGTAGGCGACCCTCTCCGTGGCTAAGATGGCGTCCAAGACCTTCTTTGGTTCCTGGAGCTCCTTGACCCTCTGGAGTGGCTGTCCTTCTATGAACTCCATGACTACCGCGTTATAGGAGTAAGCGTAAGGCGTCGGAACGTTTCCGTAGTTCCTCTTGACGCAGTCCAGCGTCTCGAATTCGTTCTTGGCCGACTCTGTGCTCAGTATTATCCAAGGTACCCTTTCAGGCAGGCCTCTCAGTTTCCTCACGTTCTTGAAGCTGGATCTACCTATCCTCAGGAACTTTATGGCGAGCGGATCGTCGTTGAACGAGTAACCCAAGTAGACCGCGCTCTCCTTACCCTCGCCTATTACGGCGCTCACTTCCTTAACGACCTTACGCCTTATCAGGTCCCTTACGGCCAAGGCATCAAGTCCCGAGAAGGTGGGTTTGAATGAGACCTCGCCCATGATCAGCTGTTTAGACACAAGCCTCAACCTGAAGAGGCGGTCGGAAACCACGTTAGCCTCCTTCTCCGTAAGGCCGAACCTGCTCCTAAGCATCGAGACCGGGACGTACTCCCTGTTCCTGGCCTGATCCACTAGGAACGCCAGGGCCCTCTCCTCGATTTCATCGAGTAAAGCAGCTCTCTCGACTACGCTGAGCCTCAACCCTATTGTAAACTCGAAACTCCACCTTTTATTTAGTCACGACTAAGACCTTCGTCCTCCCGGGCATCAACCTCTCGATGTCCTTCTTAAGTGCCCTGAGTCCCTTTAACCCAGACTCCTTCTGTAGCACCCTGATTACCTTCTCAGTCGCCTGGGAGGGATTTTCTTCGCCTGGAACCAGCTTAACGTACTTCTCGCACCTTCTCCTCACAGACTCCTCGCTTCCCACGAATGGCCTATATGAGCCCTCGTAGTTCTCGAGGCAGAGGTAGAGCTCCAAAGGCACTTTCAAGTAGTTCTTCTTTCCGTATACCATGAAGGAGCCCTTCGGCAAGTACTCCCCCGATGGAGGGCTCTTGGAGACCTGATCACCCTTCACCCAGAAGACCTCTATGTAGCTGAGACCGACCTTCCAGGCTTTGGAATAAGCGGCCGCAATCGTCGCGGCGTCCCTTATGTCTTCTTCTGTCGGCTCCTTCTCGCACTTCAGAACCGTAGCAGCCGCTCCTTGTATGTCAGCGTGTAAGAACACGTCTTTGGGGTCCAAGTACTTCTTCACTATACTCTCGTTCTGGTCCGCGTCTATTCCTGCTAAGATTAGGAGGCCGTTCCTGGTGAAGGACCACCTGAACCTTTCGTACCACTCCCTTTTCCTGACGGAGATTCTGCTCTCGGAGACTCTCTCTTCAATTTGTGCTTCTAGGTTCGCCAGCTTCGCTTGCAATTCTTGAAGGGCCTCCCTCGCCTTCTTCGCCTTCGCCTCCAATTCCTTCGCCCTCTCGTAGATGAGTCCTAAGTTACGGTTCAACCCGATGGAAGGGTCGAGCTCCACCTCTATCCCGTCAATCGAAACCTTGACCTTCCCCTTCTTGTCCTTCAGCATTTCCTCATAAGTGGGGTAATCCGCTCGAATCTTGTCCGCCAACTCCCTGAGCTTCTTCGCCTCACCCTCGTAAGCCTCAGCGCTTCTATTCACCTCGTCTATCGTCGTTTCGAGCTTCCTTTTCTCCTGCTCTAACGCCTCCTTGAGTTTCCTCTCCCTCTCCTCCTCTTCCGCCTTGGCGAAGAACTCCTCTATTAGGTCGTTGAAACTCCCTTGGTACTCCTTACAGTTAGGGAACTCTACTGGAGCGAAGGTGGTTTCGGAGTAGCACGGCCTTATCTTGCCGGCCTTTATCCTCTCGATGAGTTCCTGGACCTTAGCCCTAGCGGCCTCAAGCTCTTCGGGGGTCGTAGCCTTGATCCCCAACCCTTCGACTATCTCCTGAGGGATTCCCAATATCCTCCTTACGTCGCCCTTCTTGAGGAGCTTCTGCACCTCTTCCGGGCTTAAGGCCTGCTGAGGAGGTGGCCTGTACAGCAATCCGGGCTTGAGCTCGCGGTCCTTCATTTCCCTGGACTCATTCACGAAGAGGATCTTCCCGTCCTGCGACATAACCGCGAGAACCCCCCTAGTTAGGAGTTCCACGAGTATCGAGTTCCCGTCGGAGAGCTTCAACACCAGTATCCTCTCGTTACCTAAAGTCTCTACCTCCTTGATGGACCTCTCCCTGATCAAAGCCCTCAGGTTCTTCACCTTACCGCTAACCTCAACGGGCCTGGAGGTCTTGCTCAAGAACACCCTCTTCCCAGGCTCGAGGATTAGGTCCTTGTAACCGTCCCTACAGTAAAGCTTAAGGTCGTAAGCCTCGAGCCCGCTCAGTAAGCTCACGTTGTCTATCCTGCACCCCTTGATGGATTCAGCGTTCTCGACGAGCCACGCCAGGAGGTCGAAGAAGCTCATGTTCCTCTTGACGGTTATATTAAACCCCCTCCGCTCTCTATCCTCGTGGACCTTCAGGATAAAATCACCGTAATGAGGGGCGTCCTGGGATGCATAGTGGGCGTCCTGTCGGTTCTAACCTTATCCTTATCGATTCCTCTCGCTTTCGCGCTCCCCCTCGTTGGCTACGGTGCCTCAGCGGTCATCGCGAGGCTTTTGGGGGCACAGTCGAAGTGGGACCTCTACCTTAGGGCGACGTACGTTTACTTCGCTGCGTGGCTTTTAATACTTATCGTTATCTACAACCTCTTCCAATAAAGCGATGCAGAGGCAGAAGTTCGTTGTCGACGCGATGCTGGGGAGGCTAGCCAGGTGGCTGAGGATACTGGGCTACGACACAGAGTACAACAAGGACTACGAGGACTGGAAGGTTCTTAAGATAGCTGAAGCTGATCGGAGGATCATCATAACGAGGGACAGGGGGCTCTGTAACAGGGCCAGGAAGAAGTCCTTACCGTGCTTCTATGTAGAGCCTGACTACGACTTAGTTAAAGTGCTTGCAATGCTCGCTAGGACCTTCAAGATAGATCTGAACGTCGACTTCAGCGTCAGTAGGTGTCCTAAGGACAACGGTATCTTAGAGAAGGTCGACGAGAGAACTTGGAGGTGTGTGAAGTGTGGACAACTCTACTGGAGGGGTAAACACTGGGTTACCATCACTCAGATACTTATTAGAGCTAGAAGCGAATCGGAAAAGGAAGTTGACACTTCTCGAGATCTCAGAGCTAGACAAGGAAAGGGGGAAACAGCTGGTAAGGATAGCAAGAATGGCTATAGCGGAGAGGTTGGGGCTGGGAAGACTGAACCTGGAGGAGTTCAACGACCCGATATTGAACAAGAAAGGGTTAGCCTTCGTAACGCTTGAGACCTATAGCGGTACCACCACTTCCTTAAGGGGATGCATTGGCTACGTTGAGGCGGTCGCCCCTATTAAGGAAATAGTGGCGAGAGCCGCGGAGGCCGCCGCCTTCAGCGACCCCAGGTTCCCTCCTTTATCGAAACACGAGCTGGACGCCGTCATAATTGAGGTCACGGTACTCACCAAACCCCAGCCCATAACGGTGAGTGACAGGCGGTATCTACCCAAGGAAATCAGGGTGGGATGGGACGGGCTAATAGTGGAACGTGGCATAACTCACTCGGGGCTTTTGTTACCACAAGTACCCGTGGAGTACTGCTGGGACGAGGAGACGTTCCTCGCGGAGACCTGCCTTAAGGCTGGCCTATTGCCCGACTGCTGGCTCGACGAAAAGGTCACCGTAAAGAAATTCCAGGGAATAATATTCAGAGAAGTCTATCCGAACAGTGATGATATTTCAGTGCTGAATCCTAAAGACGTTCCGTGCAAACTTTTAGAGGAGACGAAGACACCGAAGTACTGAGCTTAAAGACAACCTTAAATCTCCACTGAAAGGAATGCATCTTTAGTCATGGAAGAGGAGTTCGCTGAACTATTCACGGACGAAGTAAGGGAGGCGTTAGTCGACGCCCTAAAGGACATGAAGAACCCGGTGGACGTACACGTTTTCATAGACTCAAACGACCCACACTGCCACTACTGTGAGGTGACTAAGAGGTTCCTCCTCTTCATGAGCGACGCTGCACCAAAAGGTGACGACAGTCAATCTCTCCTTCGCGTATATATCTATGACAGGAGCGACCCCAGTAGTGCCAGCGCGTTCAAGGAGTTCAACGTAGAAAGGGTTCCTACCGTAGCGTTCTATAAGGGCTACCTAAGGTGGACGGGAGCGCCTTTAGGTGAGGAGATTAAGGCTTTGGTGGAAACTACCGTCAGGCTGTCAATCGGAGACAGCGGGCTGAGCGAGGAAACCAAGGCGGCAATTAAGGAGAAACTGAACGGGAGGGTCAAGGTAGAAACGATAGTGACCCCTTCGTGTCCGTACTGTCCTTATGCGGCCCTCATGGCGCACATGGTGGCTTATGAGGCGTGCAAGGCCGGGAAATGCAACGTTATTTCGGACGTGGTCGAAGCCTACGAGAACCAAGACGTAGCGGAGAAGTACCAGGTGATGTCAGTCCCGACCGTTGCGGTCAACGAGTCCGTGGAGTTCATCGGAGTGCCTTATGAGGACAACTTCATTACTACCCTACTTGAGAAGCAAAGAACGTAACACTGGTTTCTTAAACGGAACAAACTTTTTGCTCAAGCCTCATAACCTTATTTACCTTAAGGATGAAGCACCTCATAATCAAGCTAACCGACGAGGAATACAACGACCTAGTGGAGAGAGCGAAAAAGGAAGGTTACTCCCTCCTGAGCGACTACGTTAGGTACTTACTTATGAGTTGTAGTGGATCGACCTCTCAGGCGCAAATCGACGTTTTGGCGATCACTGGGAAAATAGAGAGGAAGATACAGGACGTTCTGATGCCGTTCGCCAGCGAGATAGACACTTTGAAGAAGCAAATAGCCATGGTGTACGAGAAATTAGACGAGATTTCGGCCAACACCCGTATAACGCAGGAGACGCGAGCTCCTTCGCACGAGGAGAGGCCGCAACCCCAAAGGGAGATAAAGGAAACAGCCCCGTCTGAGAAGGCCGCAGAGAAGAAGAGGACCGCCATGAGCGTCTTGAAGGACCAGGGAGCTGTTTTCGAGTCCGAACTGAGCTTGAGGAACCCAGACGCGTTCTTCACGAAACTGGAGAACGAGGGAGCTAAGATCATCATAACCGAAAAGGAGAGGATCGCCGTGCACCCGGATTTCTACGCAAAGTTCACGAGTGACCTGAGCAAAATAAATACGGCCGACGTTAATGAGGCCGCTAACCTTCTCGATGAGAAGGAGGCGAAACTGTTCAGGAAGTTGGTGTCAGAAGGTTTAGCCTACTTCGACAGCGAGAGCCACGCCTGGAAACTATTAATTTAATCCGAGACTATGTCCTTAAGCGCTTTTCCGTCCTTGAACTTCGGCACCGTGACTCCCCTCTGGCCTTGATATTTCCCTTTATACGGGTTCTCCACGGGAGTTAGAGTCCTGGCGAAAATCAAGTGGAGGAACCTAGTCCCCCTCCTTAACTTCACGGGGAACTCCGAGCCTATCACCTCAATGGTCAGCTGACCCTCGAAGCCCGCATCTACTATAGTAGGAGGAATAAAGAGACCCAACCTCGCAAAGGAGGAACGCAAGTTCACGAACGCCATGACGTCGTTAGGAAGCTTGATGTACTCCTCAGTGACAAGCAAGACGTGTTCGTTTGGGTAGATTACGAACTCCTCTCCCCTCTCCTTTTTGAAATAGTTCGGATCCGGGTTTTCGGGGTCGAAGGGTTTTTCAGTTTTCTTAAACCTGGCTATCTCGTTGCCTATCCTTAAGTCTACCCCGTTCTCCCTAATAGTGTCGTCCCTGAGCGGGTCTATGACTATCCAGCCCTTCTCTAAGTAGTACTTGAGGTCCCTGTCTCCTAGAATCATGTCACATATGATATTCGGGGCTCAAGCGGAATTAAATGAGTGGGCCCGATCAGCGTAACTCTGACTCTTCACTGCTCTGGCTTGCCAGGTTATCATCATCGCTTATCCGCTTAATAATTACGGCTCTAAATATTGTTTTTGTGGAGTTCAGACTCATAGCGGAATACTTCGACAAGCTCGAGAGGATAAGCTCACGTATCCAGCTAACAGCGCTTTTGGCTGATTTACTGAAGAAGACTCCACCTGACGCGATAGATAAGGTAGTTTATTTAATACAGGGTAAGCTGTGGCCGGACTTCTACGGTTACCCGGAGCTCGGCGTGGGAGAGAAGTTCCTGATAAAGGCGATAGCCTTGGCCACCGGCGTTAAGGAGGAGGATGTGGAGAATCAAGTCAAAACGGTCGGCGACCCTGGAGAGGTGGCCTACAGAATTAAGGCGGGATTGGGTGGCAAACAAGCTAGCATTTACACGTTTATCGGTGGCAAGCAGGAGGGAGTGACGGTTGAGGAAACCTACGACGCCCTGTCGAAAATAGCTTTAGCTCAAGGTGAGGGAAGCAGGGACGCTAAGATAAGGATATTGGCGGGACTCCTCAAGAAGGCTTCGCCCATCGAGGCTAAGTACATTGTGAGGTTCGTTGACGGGAGGCTGAGGGTAGGTATAGGCGACGCCACGGTACTAGACGCCCTCGCTTCGGCCTACGCCGGAGGCACGGTGGCCAGGCCCATCTTGGAAAGGGCCTATAACATGAGGGCGGACTTAGGCAACATAGCGAGGATAGTGGCGACCCAGGGCATAGAGGCCCTTAAGAACGTAACTCCCATGATAGGTATCCCAATCAGGCCTATGTTAGCAGAAAGGCTCACCGACCCTCAGGAGATCCTCGCGAAGCTCGGGGGGAAGGCCTTAGTGGATTATAAGTATGACGGGGAGAGAGCGCAGATACACAAGAAGGGCGAGACCGTCTACATCTTCTCCAGAAGGCTCGAGAACATAACCCACCAGTACCCCGACGTGGTCGAGTACGTGAGGGAGTACATCAACGCCAACGAGGTCATAGTGGAGGGAGAGATAGTAGCGGTAGACCCTGAGAGCGGCGAAATAAGGCCGTTCCAGGAGCTGATGCATAGGAAGAGAAAGACCGACATAGCCGAGGCAGTTAAGGAGTACCCAGTCAACGTGTATCTCTTCGATCTGATGTATCTAGAGGGCGTAGACTACACTGTAAAACCGCTGCCAGAAAGGAGGGCCGCCCTGGAGAAGATCCTAAAGCCCTCGGACTACGTGAAGATAGCCCACCATATTTTTGCCGATAACGTCGAGAGCCTGAAGGAGTTCTTCTACCAGGCTATATCCGAGGGCGCGGAAGGGATAATGGCGAAGAGCGTGAGCAAGGACTCCATTTATCAGGCTGGAGCCAGAGGGTTCCTGTGGATTAAGCTGAAGCGTGATTACCAGAGCGAGATGGCCGACACGGTCGACCTAGTTGTGGTCGGGGCCTTCTGGGGTAAGGGCAAGAGGGGCGGGATTTTCAGCTCCCTCCTGATGGCTGCATACAATCCAGACAACGACACTTTCGAGACGGTCTGCAAGGTCGCCACGGGCTTCAGCGACGAGGAGTACGCGGAGCTCCAGAAGAAGCTAGCGGAGATCAAGAGACCCACTAAGCACCCGAGAGTGGTCTCCAAGCTCGAGCCCGACATTTGGGTGGAGCCCCAACTAGTGGCGGAGTTGATCGGTGCCGAAATCACTCTATCCCCGCTACACACGTGCTGTTACGGAAAGGTCGAGAAGGACGCGGGACTCTCAATCAGGTTCCCCAGGTTCATAAGGTGGAGGCCTGACAAAGCTCCCGAGGACGCGACCTCGGTGAACGAGATCCTCGAGATGTATAAGCTTAAGCTCAAGAAGATCGAGGAGAGACCCCAGCCGGAGGCCTAAATCCGTTTTAAAGGTTTTCAGCCTCAGCGATCCTAGTCAGCGGTTTTATTGGATAACTTCATTACGTCTATCGCTAGCCCCGCCGATCGTAGGGTGGAGCGTTTGCAACTGGTGACTGATAGCGGCGCGATACTTCTAGGACGCAACTTCGAGATAGACGGTTACGCCAAGAGACCGTTCAGGGGCGTTACGCACTTCCACTCCGATCACATAATAGATATCGGGAAGAGCGTAAGGGACGGACTGTTCGTTATAGGTACGGAGATAACGCTGGAGGCGTTAGAGATCCTAGGCGAAAGGATACCAAAATCGAAGAAACTCCATTTGGATTACGGAGTCGAAATAGAGCTGTTAGGCGAAAGGGTCAGGCTGAAGAAAGCAGACCACATTATAGGCTCAGCCCAGTTTGAGATTAGGAGCGACGACGTTTCCTACGCTTACACCGGGGACTTCAAGAACCCTGGGAAAAGCACGGAGATCCTTAACCCAGACGTGCTAGTTATAGACGCCACCTACGGTTCCCCATCCATGAGGAGGTACTTCAGGAGCGAGATAGAGCTCCTGCTGGCGGACTACGTCAGGGATAAGCTCATCCAAGGACCCGTGGCGATCTACGCGTATCATGGCAAGATCCAGGAGGTGATGCTGGTGCTAAGGAAGCACGGCATTGACGCGCCATTCATCGCTGATGGTAAGGTCTGGGAGATAACTAAGCTGGCACAATCAAAGGGCTATGACTTCGGCACGGTGCTATCCCCGAGAACCAAAGAAGGCCGAGAGGTTATAAGGGACAATTGGTATGTCGTCTTCAAACATTACCACGAGTTCAAGAGAAGGGACGGGAAGTATTACCACTTCGCGCTTTCGGGTTGGCAGCTTAAGGAGCCCTTCAGGGAGATAGACCCTAAGAGTATGGTAGTGGGCTATTCAAGTCACGCCGACTTCGAGGAGACCCTTTACTACATAGATAACTCGACGACCGATCACATCGTCATAGATGGATATAGATCCTCCTATGCCGTGTCTTTAGCCGCTTACATAAAGAAGAACTCTCCGAACAAGAAGGTCTACGTATCGCCGAAACCGGTGAAAGACGTGATTAGGTCGACTGAGGTCGATGATTGAGCATCTCGATTACCTCGAAAACGGGCCGTCCCTCAGTCCTAACCCCGTCTATCCCGAAGAGTTTGAGAATGGTGGGAACTACGTCTATCACGCTCGCTTTCGTTATCCTCTTCCTCAAGTTGACCCCCTTTAGCCTCGAGATTATGACCCCACCGAAGTCACTCTTCCTGAAATACCCGTGATCGCCACTGGCAAACTTGAACGGTACGACGTCCTCGATGATATTCACGTCCTTCCTAGTGGAACTGCTCACTCCATACGGCTCGTTAACGACGAAGACTATGTCGCCCTCCCTGTCCCCTGAGGGAACTTCATTCTCGATAATGGAAGCGAAAAGCTTCCCTCCCTCGAGGCTCTCCAGCGCCCTAACTATGGTCTTGACTATCCTCTTGTATTCATGAAGACGGATGATCCCACCTTCCTCCCTCCCCTTAACATTGAGCCTTATTACTCCCCCTCCAACGTAAATCGCCTTTGTCCTAGACCAGTCGACCTCGTCCTTATCGTTGAGCTGTAAAAGCCCTAAGTCGATGAGGAGCCTGTTTGGGAAGAACCGCTTCGTGATCTTAGCTATTCCGTGATCCGAAACGACGAAAACAGCGTCGGCCAAGTTCGCGTGCACACCGACGAATTCGTCCGCCATCCGGTAAGCCTGGAGGATCTGGCTCTCATACTGTTCATAGAATCCGAAGAGGACGTGTTGAACGTTGTCCACTACGGGGAAGTAAGTGACTGCGAAGTCCCAATCTCTAGTTGTGAGTAAATACTTGGAATAGGATGTGAAGAACCTGGAGGCTAAGGAGGCCGTCCACATGAAGTCGTCAAGGGTGATTTGCCCCCTCTGTAACGAACGGTGATCGGAGTCCAGCATAACGCCGCTGACCTTGAAAACCCTCTCCCATAGTTCGTCCATCAGCTCCCTGTCATTGCTCCACTCGTAGGTTTGATAAGCGGCGGGCGAGACGTAAACCCCCTCTTCCTTCGCCGCCAAGAATGCGAGACCCGTCAGCTCCCTGTCCTTGCACTTGGCACTGAAGACTATTGGACCCTCACGCTCCCCCACATTTATCCTTATTATCGAGTAATCGGTCCCGCCTGGGTAGGCTATTTCGTACCTCGAACCTTCCTTCGATACGAGCCACGTTTTCCCGTGGACCCTCCACTCCCCCTCTCTCAGGAAAAACGCCTCGCTACACCTCCTCACTTTCATCCTGAAAGGATCGATCAGCTTCACGTTGGGTAAGTTCCACCTGTCGGGTAATGCCTGAGGCGAGGACGCTACAATGACTTTCTTGCCTCTCTTCCCTAAATGATACCATATGGGGTCAACAAGGAGACCCTCGCTGGAGAAAGCGGAAATGGGGTCAGAGAGCTTTCTGCCCCTCACGAAGATCTTGGGCGCGGTTATGCCGTGGGTCTTCGGGGTAACTCCGGTGATCAATGAGGCAATGGCAACAGGCGTCAGGGCCGGGAAGACGGACTCCAGCCTCCCGTAAGCCCCCTCATTGATCAAGGTCCGTATGTTGGGTAGCTCGTCCCTGTACTTCTCGAGGAGCTCGTAGGACAGACCATCAATTATGATGAGTAAGGCCCTCAACTCATTCCCTCTTCAACTTCTTCATGTCCTCGTAAACGCTCCTCGGCATTATCATGTTAACGTGGAACCTCTTGACTTTTTTCTTACCCTCGACGCTTATAGCGAACTCGAAGTAGCCCTCTGAGTTGACGAACTCGCCGTAGGCGTCTAGTCGGTCCCAGGAATCCTCGAAATACCTTATTTTTAGGGAGGCCTCGTCGAACTGCACTCCCTTCTCCCTAAGGGCCCAGGCGATGAGTTCCTTAGCGTCGCCCTCGTTCACGCCCTAACTACCTCCTCTATCTTCTTAAGCACGCCCTCTATGGTGTGATCCTCAGCCTCTATGAATTTGACCCCCGCCTCAGAGAGTACCTTCGAGGTGGTTGGACCTATTGAGGCGATCAACACGCACGGCTTCAGGAAGCCTGCAATGACTCTGGCGATCGAAGGACTAGTTACCGCCACCGCATCCACCTCACAGTCCTCAAGGATTCTTCTGACAGCGCTCACGGCGTCTCCGTTCAGCTCCAACGTGTAGTTCCTGACTACGTCGACCTTGTCCGCGATCACCCTTACGTCATTGACGTCGGCCAACTGACTCCTGAACATCAGCACCGAGTCCTCCTCGGAGATCTCCTTAACGAGCTCTGAGACCTCGTAGTTTCTTGGAACCAACGGGTTAACTCCGAGGAGCTTCACCACTTCAGCGGCGGTCGCTGGACCAACGGCGTAGACCCTGTAGAACTTGGGGAGCTTCTTGGCGCATCTGACGCCGTTAACGCTGGTGAACGCTATTGCCGAATACTCGCTCCTTGGGAGCTCGTAATCTAGGCACTTAGGTTTGAAGATACTGATCTTCACTATCTCCATTCCCCTCCAAGACGAGGGAACTTCAGCACCCTCAGGCCTTAAGAACAACACCCTCATTCAACATCGCCCTCCTCAGCTCCCTCGCAAGAACCTTCCCGGGTTCGGGTTCGTTAACCCTGAAATCCCTCTCCACTACGACCTTCTTGCGCCCGTCCGAAATACCGGCAATTCCACTCACGCCATCGTCCTCAACCCTGAAGAGAACTCCTAGGGGGACGTGACAGCCGGCTCCCATTTCCGCCGCAGTCTGCCTCTCGAAGGTCGCCTCCATGAAAGTTCTCTCGTCACTTATTTCCTTTAACAACTTGAGTAGTTCCGTCCTATCCCTGCGAGTGACCATCGCCACTATCCCCTGGGTCGGCTCTGGAACCATCAAGTGTGGATCTATCCTGTGGTACGGAACGTCCAGCTTCAACCTGGTGATCGAGCTCTCCGCGAGGACTATAGCGTCGTAAAGCCCCTCCTTCCACTTCTTAATCCTGGTGTCTACGTTACCCCTCAGCAACTTGACTTGTAAATCGTTTCTATACGCCTTGAGGAAGTTCTCCCTCCTGATCGAGCTTGTGCCTACGACGGAGTTGAGCGGCAGGGATTCCAACGGTTTATGGGAAACCAGAACGTCATAAGGAGGATCCCTCGGAAGTACCGCTGCGATCGTTAGTCTCTCATCGATCTGCGAAGGTAGGTCCTTCATGCTGTGCACTGCCAGATCGGCCTGCCCAGCTATCACGGCCAAGTTCACTTCCTTCTCGAAGACACCCTTCCCTAACGATTGTAGCGGTCTGTCCTGAAAGAGATCCGCCCTCGTTTTCACTCCGACGAACTCCGTCTCTACTCCTAGCTCGTGAAGCCTCCTGGCGACCATCTCCACTTGGACCCTGCTGAGGAGGCTCTCCCTCGCCGCTATCCTGAGCTTCACCAACTCAGCCCCGCTAAAACCCTGCGAATCCTCTCGGAGTACTCCTTCATTATCTCCTCGGTATGGACAGCGCTTGTAAATATAGCCTCGAACTGCGAGGGAGCTACGAAGACGCCTGCCTTCCTGACCTCCTCGTGAAACCTCAAGTAAACGTCCTTTCTGGCTTGCCTGGCTTGCGCTGAGTTCTTAACCTCATTAACGCCGATGAAGAACTGCATCATGCTGCCTATCTCGTTCAGCGCGTACTCCTTGCCCCTCAAGGCCTCCTCCACGGTCTCTACTAGGATCTTCGTCGCCCTGTTGGCTGTCTCATAAGCCTTAGGATCTGACTCCAGGACCTCTAACGTCGCCAAACCGGCAGCCATAGTAAGCGGATGAGCGTTAAATGTTCCGGCGTTGAACACCTTTCCCTCCGGAGTCAGATTCCTCATGATCTCTTTCTTTCCGGCGACTGCACCCACTGGTAACCCCCCGCCTATGATCTTCCCTAATGTGGTTAAGTCTGGCGTGACCTTGAAGAGGCCCTGAGCTCCCGAGAGACCCAGCCTGAATCCGGTTATCACTTCGTCGAATATTAGGACGGTTCCGTAAGTCCTTGAGATTTCCCTTAACCCCTCGAGGAAACCCTTCTCTGGAAGAATCACTCCCATGTTCCCTGCCACAGGTTCCACAATGACTCCCGCGAACTCCTCGGTCCTCAGCTTCCTTTCAACGCAGTCGAGGTCGTTGTACTCGCAGACTTCGACCGTCCTCTTGATCTCCTCAGGTATTCCTTCCGAGGTGATAACGGCGTATTCGGCCACCGCGCTACCGGCGTCAATTAGGACGTAGTCATGCGCACCATGATAGTTACCGGCGAACTTCAATATCTTACTCCTCTTCGTAAATCCCCTCGCTAACCTAATCGCTAGCATGGTCGCCTCCGTGCCGCTATTGACGAACCTGACCATCTCCGCTGAGGGCAGATGAGTAGTTATCTTCCTCGCCAATTCCACCTCGAGTCTCGAGGGAGTGCCGTAAAGCCAGCCCCTCTCCGCTTGCTTAAGTATAGCGTCAAGCACTCTGGGGTGAGCGTGACCGAGGATTAATGGACCGTAACCGAGAACCAGATCTAAAAGCTTCTCTCCGTCTTCAGTATATAGGAAAGGGCCAGAGCCCCTTGCGGTATAGAACGGAAAGGGCCTAACATTCGCCCTTACTGGGCTGTTCACACCGCCCGGGAAAAGTTCCCTGGCCTCCCTCCAAAGGGCCTCACTCAGAAGGGGTCACCCTCCTTAATCCAATCCGCCAGCTGCATCGCGTAGTAAGTTAAAATCAGGTCCGCCCCCGCTCTCTTTATCGCGGTCGTGACTTCCATCACCGCTACCTTCTCGTTTATCCATCCGTTGAGGGCCGCCGCCTTTATCATGGTATATTCGCCACTCACGTGGTACGCCGCCAACGGGTACTCGGGGAACGTGGTCTTAACTAGCTTAATAACGTCCAAATACGTGTGTGCGGGCTTAACCATTAGGATGTCGGCCCCTTCCTCTATGTCGAGCCTTGCCTCCTTTATGGCCTCGTAAGCGTTCCTGGGATCCATTTGATACGTCTTCCTGTCCCCAAAGGCCGGCGCAGAGTAGGCGGCTTCCCTGAAGGGCGAATAAAACGTGGAGGCGTACTTAACGCTATAGGACATTATGAGAACGTCGGTGAAGCCGTTCTCGTCGAGCGCCCTCCTAATTCTGCCGACGACCCCGTCCATCATGTTGGAGGGAGCCACCACGTCCGCCCCGGCCTCGGCCTGACTCAAAGCGATCCTGGCGTGAACCTCCAGGCTCTCATCATTATCTACAATCAATTCTCCCCCTTTCTCCTTAACCACACCGCAGTGACCGTGCGATATATACTCGTCGGTGCACTCGTCAGCGATCAGCACGAGCCTCTTGCCGAAGGTCTGCTTGACCATCCTTAAGGTCCTTTGGATCACGCCGTTTTTGTCGTAAGCGCTCGAGGCGAACGGGTCCTTCTCCTTGGGGATACCAAAGAAGATGACCGCCTTTATTCCCTTCTCAACGGCGCTCTCGAGGAATTTCAGTAGATGGTCGTTCACGGGATACCTGAATACTCCAGGCATGCTCGGTATTGCCTCCGGCTCGTTTATGCCATCCTTAACGAAGACCGGTAGTACTAAGTCGTCCACCCTCAGCTCGGTCTCCGCCACTAAGTCCCTGATCAGCTTAGTTCGCCTAAGCCTCCTCGGCCTAAGGACTGGAAACGTTACCATTTGTCAGCACCTTCCTAACTATCTCGAGCATTAGTTCCTTCTCCCTCTCGGTTGAGGTGTAATACGCCTTAAAGAAGGGGTCAAAGATCTTCTTTATTAAGGACATAGTCATCTTGTCCAGGATCTCCCTCACGTGATTATCCTCTACACCACGCTTGGCCAACTCACGTAAAGCCCTCTCCACTTCCCGCCTTCTGAGGTCCTCGACCCTCGTCATGATCACACTTAAAGCCCTTCCATCGGTAAACCTCCCGAACTTAACGAAGAACTCATTCACGTATTTCTCTATCAGTTTTGAGGCCTCATATGCCTCACTCATCCTCTTCGTCCTCTCGAGAATTCCCCTCCTCTCTATATCCGCAAGCGTTATCGTCCTAGGCCCTTCGAACACGCTCGGTACGCTCAGGTCAATAACGAAGGCGTTGGTTCTAATTTTCTGAGGATAATCGATCGCCGAGAAGACTACGTCGAACTCCTCTAGCCTGCTAAGGTCAAAGGGAACCGCCTTGAAGCCGTACTTAACCGCAAGGGCCTCCGCTTTCTCGAACGTCCTGTTCATCACGAATACGTCCTTCACGCCCTCGTTGTAGAGGATCAGAGCCAACTTACTTCCTATCTCGCCGGCCCCAAGGACCAGAACCTTCCTCCCCCTGAGGTCGCCCAGCCTCTCCTTAGCCTCCTCCACCGCGAGGACGTAAGTGCCTACTTTACCCTTCGAGATCCCAGTGGCGATCCTAACTCTTCTTCCCACCTTGATGGCTTCAGTGATTAGGAACTCCAGGTTTGGGCCAGAGATTCCCGCCTTCTTAGAGCTCTCCAAGGCCTCCTTCATCTGCCTCAAAATCTCGTACTCACCGATCGCTAGCGAATCGAGGCCCGAAGCTACCTCGAATGCGTGCCTCACGACCTCTCGTCCCTTGAGCACTGTCCCCTTATGTACGACGTCCTTACCGTGGAGGTCGTTAAGGAGGTTGAGAAGGGCTTGAAAGTCCTTTTCGGAACCGAAAGCGTAAACCTCAACCCTGTTGCACGTCTGAAGGAGGTAGAGCTCGAGAGGAATCAAGTTACTTATCATCTTGAAGGCATCATAGCGAAGAGAGTAGTGCTCCAGCTCCTTGAGCCCTATAGTTTTGTAACTCACCGAAAGCGCCCAAAAGTCACTCGACGACGTTCCCGATCACCTCCAAAGCCCTAAGTCTGGCCTCCTCGAATTCCCCCTTCTCCGCCAGCTCTCGGAACTTCGAATCGTAGTAAATTAACCGATACAATTTATTCCTAACTTTCGGGTCCTTGACCTTGTCCTTCAGTAATGGCTTTAACACCGTTACCGCCTTACCCAAATTGATTACCTTTTCATTTTCTAGAAACTCTTTTATTTTTTGAAGTACCTCCTCAGCGAAGAGGGTGAGGTTGCCGTAGGAGGTCACGGCCACTTGGACAACATCGTTGGCGTAATAGACGGGGAATATGAGGTCTGATCCAGACATATCTAAAGGATCATCGCAAAGCCTCCCAGACCTCCTGACCTTTTCGCAGATCACCCTGTTCACCTCAGGATTCCCTGTGTGAACGAATACTACGTGGAACCGCGAGAAGAACTCCTCACTAAGCTCCCTCGCGTCGGCCACAATCACGTCGATCCCGTACTCCCTGAGCTTCGGCTCGTCCTCCAATGAGACTACCGTCACCTCAGCCCCCAGGCCCTTTAACTTCTTCGCCCTTGAGGTTCCGACGAAACCGGAACCAACGATCAACGCTCTGAGACTTTGAGGCCTGATGAAGACGGGAACGTAGGCCACCGATCAGTCATTATCATTCTCGTCCGAATCGGGATTTAAAGACAGAAAGTTGAACCTACGGAAGATCAGAACCATTGATCCAAACCCGTCTGCCTAGACGCTCCTTTGGCTTCCTGAGACGCCTTGACTAGCCTCTCTATTGCGTTGCTTACTCTGGTCTCGTTGAAATCGTGTTCCTTAACCAGAATCTCCAATATCTCGTCTGGGTTAGGTTTGCCGAGCTCCAGGCTAAAATCTGGTTTCACGACCTTGGGGTTCTTGAAGAGCTCACGTATCCTATCGACGTCGAAGTCGACCTCCTGCCTAGGCACAGCCCCTTTCTCTACAGCCTTCTTCAGGTCCCCGTACTTTTTTATGATGTTTAACGCCGTTTTAGGGCCTATTCCCTTGACGCCGTCCGGATCGTAGTCGGTGCCTATCAGGATCGCGACGTCGATGAGCTGATCTAAGGTCAAACCCAATTTGCGCAACAGCTCGTCAGACTCGATGATCTCCGGCTTTATCTCGACGTAAACGTCCTTGTTGGGCAGCTTCCTCTTACCGGTTACTGTCAGGTTCCTCACTAGTCTCTTGGCCCCGAACAGTATGGAGTCGTAGTCCTGGCTCACAGCTGCCCAAGTGAGGCCCAGTTTGTTCAAGTAAGCCGCCTCGGCCTCGCCCTCCGAAGGGGCTTGAACCACCGGCACGCCCATAGCCTTCAGGAGCCTCTCGGCCTCCTCAGCCATCTCGTTTGTGAGCCTTGTGGTGGCCTGAGCGTACTTCTTGAGATTCGATTCACCCAACTCCTTAGCCTGCTGAAGCCTCTTGGTAGCCTCCTCCTTCGCCTTCCTCCTTCTCTCTATTTCTTTAGCTTTCTCCTCTGGTGGCGTACCGTCAAACACGTAAACAGGTGTTATGCCTTCCTCGATCAGGTTGATCGTCCTATAAAAGACCCCGCTAAGGTGACTCGTCACCCTGCCCTTACTGTCCAGCAGGGGAGTCCCATCGGGCTGCCTTATGGCGGCGAGGAACTGGTAAAGGGCGTTATAAGCGTCTATGCTGACCTTCTTCCCTTTAAGAACAGTGGGCTCGACTTCCTTAGCGATTCCCTCAACTAAGTCACCTAACTGTACCCCAATTATTCCTCACCGCGTTCGTTCTTCACTCCAAAATATACTATGTGTCTAAAGCCCTCTTTAACCGTTATCACGTTAATGAAGCCGTGCATCTCGAGCTTCATTAATGCCTTCAGAAAATCGGAGTACGGAATCTCGTAGTCAACGACCTTAGTTACCTCATCGTAAAGCTCCTTCTCGGTAAGCGTCGTGCCGGCTGGTTTCTTCATTAAGACCTCTAAAATCACGTAATCGAGCGGTAACGTACGCCACATGGCTCACACGTAAGTGCTCGGCTTCATGTACGCCCTAGGCAGCTGCTGTCTGGCCTTCTCCAGCCACGACTGGTAGAACTGCACCATCTCACTGCTCACGCTCGGCCTTACCTTCCTCAAGGCCTCGTCGAAGTGTCTCTTGCCCACCTTAATCAGCGAACCCTTCAGGCACTCTTGAATCTTCGTGTCCTTGCAGGACTGGTCTGTACACTCCCTCTCAGCTTTGGACCCGCAGGCCTTCATGGCCTCCCTCAAAGCCCTCAGCGTGGCTTCCCTTACTAGCGCCGCCAAGTCGGCACCGGTATAGCCCTCGGTTCTCTCCGCTAGCTCCTCCAGTGATACGTCCTCGTCCAGAGCTACCTTCCTAGTGTGGACCTTGAGTATCTCCAACCTCGCCTGCTTGTCGGGTGGAGGCACGTATATCAGCCTGTCGAACCTGCCGGGCCTAAGCAACGCCGGGTCCAGTATGTCGGGCCTGTTGGTCGCGGCTATTATGACTACGTTCTCCAGCTTCTCTATGCCGTCCATCTCGGCCAACAGCTGGTTCACTATCCTCTCAGTTACTCCGGTGTCTATTCCCATCCCCCTAGCAGGGGCTACGGCGTCTATCTCGTCGAAGAAGACCACGGTCGGAGCAGCCTGCCTCGCCTTCCTGAATATCTCCCTGATGGCCTTCTCGCTCTCTCCTACCCACTTGCTCAACACCTCGGGCCCCCTGACGGCTATGAAGTTGGCCCCGCTCTCCGTGGCCACTGCCTTAGCCAACAGCGTCTTCCCGGTCCCCGGAGGGCCGAAGAGAAGCACTCCCTTCGGAACCTCTATGCTCAACGCCTCATAGGCGTCTCTAAACTTCAGCGGGTACTCCACTATCTCCCTCAACTCCTCTTTGACGTCCTCTAGACCGCCGATGTCAGTCCACCTGACCTCTGGTACCTCAACGTAGATCTCCCTAAGGCCGCTCGGCACAATCTCCTTGAAAGCCTTCATGAAATCGTCGAACGTGACAACCATCTCATCTAGGATCTCGGGAGGTATCCTCTCCTGATTGAGGTCTATCTTCGGCAAATACCTCCTCAAGGCGTTCATGGCGGCCTCCCTTACTAGCGCCGCTAAGTCGGCACCGGTATATCCGTGAGTCATCTCGGCCAGCCTAACCAAGTTGACGTCCTTGGCCAGAGGCATGTTCCTCGTATGGATCTGTAATATCTCCAGCCTACCCTGCTTGTCTGGAAGCGGTATCTCGATCTCCCTGTCGAACCTTCCTGGCCTCCTTAACGCAGGGTCGACGGCGTTGGGCCTGTTGGTGGCTGCAATGACTATTATGTTACCCCTGCTCTCCAAACCGTCCATTAAGGTGAGCAGTTGGGCGACTACCCTCCTCTCAACCTCCCCTATTACCTCATCCCTCTTGGGGGCTATGGCGTCTATCTCATCAATGAATATGATCGCCGGGGCGTGCTTCTTCGCGTCCTCAAATATCTCCCTCAGCCTTTGCTCGCTCTCTCCGTAGAACTTGCTCATTATCTCGGGGCCGTTAATGGAGGTGAAGTAGGCCTCGGTCTCGTTGGCGACAGCCTTGGCTAGCAGCGTCTTCCCTACTCCAGGAGGACCGTAAAGCAGGATGCCCTTCGGGGGCTCAATTCCGAGCCTCCTGAAGAGCTCGGGATGCCTAAGCGGGAGCTCGACTAGCTCCCTTACCTTCTCGATAATGTGCTTCATTCCCCCTATGTCCTCATAGGTGACCCTTGGGTATCTGGCCTGTTCCACTGGCTTATCGGAGATGCTGAGTGCCGTCTCGTCGGTAACCATCACGATTCCTGCGGGCTTTACCTGAACTACCACGAAGGGGATTGCCTGACCCAGAACGGGGATGAGGACTGTATCCCCCTCGACTAGAGGGAAGTCCTTCAGCTTCTTCTTAACGTAAGACACGAAGCCCGGGTCAATTGTAATAGTGAAGTTAGAGGGGGCGAGCTTGACATACGCGGCGAACTTCCAATTCGCCTTCCTCACGATCACCTTATCCCCTATGGAGACCCCCGCGTTTTTCCTGGTTATTCCGTCCATCCTTATGATGTATCGGTCGCCCTCACTCACTATGTCCTCAGAGCTGAGGGGCCAGGCTATCGCTGCTGTCTTCCTAGTACCCTCTATCTCAACGACGTCACCTGGAGAGACCCCAATTTGTGCTAGGAGCTCAATGTCAATCCTGACCTTCCCTCTGTTTACGTCCTTTTGCTTGGCCTCTGCAACCCTTAGAACTAGCTCCTTCTTGGGTGGTTCTTCAGCCCCTAAGCTCAAAACTGACCTCCGATATCGTAAGCTCAATACGCCTAAAAGAGTTTGCTAGAAGGACAGCCTTGATACGCTTTCTACTTCGGCGTGAGATACTCCGCTTATCTCGTTGATTAGACTCTCGAGCTCGTCCGTACCGCCCTCGAGCTCCTCTGGCATTTGAACGAAGAGGACCAGGGCCTTAAGGCCGAAAGCGATGGGCTCTGTGTCCGTTTTGACTATGGAGTACTTATCTTTCGGCAGTTTCTGGTTGATCTGGTTAAGTATATCATCCAAGCTCACTTCGTCCCCTTCTGGGAACACCTTAACGACGGCTATTACTTGTCCGCCTTTCGATGGCATTATCATCACCTCAAGGACCCTCGAACCCACACTTGGGGCAAACGTAGCTCACAATGCCTTTCCTGCACTGACTACACCTTATGATCAGAACCTCGCCGCAGTTGGGGCAGTTGAACATTACGCCCTTCTCCCGCGGATGAAGGAGCTTTCCGCAACTAGAGCAGACCGGAGGCTCCGTTTCCTCCCTGAGACTCAGTCGAAAGCTTAAGGCCATGACTAGCGTCTAAAAGCTCGACCTTGTAATAAAGTTTGTCTTGACCGAGAAAATGGTGATAGTCGTCAGGACCGACGTGGACATGGGTAAGGGCAAGGTGGCGGCGCAGGTCGCCCACGCGGCGGTCAGCTTAGTGCTAAAGGTCCTCAACTCACGTAATGAGAGCTGGAAGAGGTGGTTGGAATCGTGGCTGAACGAGGGACAACCAAAGATCGTTGTGAAGGTCCAAAGCCTCGAGGAGCTGATGCAGAGGAAGCAGAAGGCCGAGACGCTGGGCTTGCCTACAGAAGTGATAGTGGATGCCGGCAAAACGCAGGTGGAACCTGGAACAGTCACTTGTCTCGGAATTGGGCCCGCTCCTTCTGAGGTTATAGACAAGGTGACGGGTGATCTCAAATTACTGTAACCGTTCCCCTCATCGACATCGCCCTCGGTATGGAGAAATATTATATCGAGGAGGACTGGAGGCCCTTAAACGCGACCATCCCGAGGCCCGAGGGCTTCGTAGTTATCGAAGAGGTTAACTATACACCCTGCACGGCCTTTAGGGGAGACCCCAACGGGAGGTACGCGGTCTTCCTCCTCTCCAAGAAAGGGATCGACCACTTTTCCGCCGTTTCGAAGGTACAATCGGTGCTGAAAAGGAAGGTGTTCTATGCGGGAATAAAGGACGCGAACGCGATCACTCATCAATTAATCTATATAGACACAACGGGTAAGCCTCCGGAAGTGACCGAGTGGAGTGATGGCAATATCTCACTCAAGTTCCTCGGGTTCATGAGGGGTAAATTCAACCACACTGGGAACATTTTCGAGATCACTATCGAGCTTACAGGGGAACCTTATGACGAGCTCAAGGAGAGGATTAGGGTCATTTCATCCGTTGGGGAGCTACCAGCATATATCGGCTACCAGAGGTTCGGGACAAGGAGACCAACAACCCACATAGTAGGCAAGAAGCTCGTGCAGAGGGACTGGTGCGGCGCGGTTGACTACATAGTGGGCAGGCCTTTCCCGAACGAGAGCGATGTCGCGAAACGGTTCAGGTCGCTGTACGACAGCGGAGATCTCAAGGCAGCCCTAGAAGCTATCCCCAAGGGGTTCTATCAGGAAAGGGCAGTGCTTAAGGCCTTAACTGCCAGCGGTAACTGCTTCCACGCTCTTAAAGCCAGCAGGATCCCCCTATCTTTCTACGTTGAGGCCTTCCAGGCCTATCTATTTAACAGGTGCCTCTCTGAGAACCTTGACTCCAACCAATTGAAAATAATAATTCATGGTCGATACGACCCCTCCGATCCCGTCTGTAGAAAGGTCTTCCTCAGCGAGGGAGTCTACGATCTCAACGTGCCGGAGCTCAAAATAAAGATAGGTAAGCTCGAGAGGCCCAAGATGATGAGAATCAGGAACTTAAAAATGGAAGAAAACAGGATCTCGTTCGCCCTCGACAGGGGCATGTACGCTACGGTAGTCCTCAGGGAAATCCTGCGTGCTGACCCTCTCCTGTTCACTTAGTCCTCTACCTTGATCTTCACCTGAGTGGAGTGAATCTTCGAAAGGGCCTCTTCGAGGTCCAGAGGGCTGGCGGGGAGGTACCTCCTCTCGTTCTTGGGAAGCTTCACTATGTACTGCACGCTACCGTCGGGTAGCCACACCGTATTAACGCCGAGGATCTTAGCTGGGAACAGCAACCTGATGGCGGAGTCCTTCACGTTCGGTGTCTTCTCTATTATCCTCACCTTGATGTTGAGCCTTTCCTGAAGTATCTTCGCTACCTTGATCCAAAGCTGCTGCGTCATCCTAGGACCGCTGCTTACCACGAGGACCAGGAGCCTATCGTCGATCTTGTAAGCCTTGTGGTAAACGCTGTCCTTGAGCTCCTTCACCTGGGACTCCTCGATGTCCAAAAGGACCTTCATCACGTCGACCTCGAAGGGCTCCACCTGACCGGAGTCCACTATTGACTGGCACCTGTTACAAAGGCTGCCGGTCCTCACGCAAATGTAGTCCAGCGGGATCTTCATTATCAGTCTACCCCACAAAAGCACCATTACTTTTTTGAATCTGACTCTCCAATTTCTCTGACGACTTAAAAATGCCGCTCACGGATCCCGAGAAGCTGAGGATAGTTCAGGAGAGGGTCTTCCTCAAGAAAGTGTGTAGGAACTGTGGCGCTCTCAACTCGATTAGAGCCACTAAGTGTAGGAGATGTCACAGCACTAACTTGAGGCCCAAGAAGAAAGAGTTACCGCAGAAGAAAGGGTGACGGCTAGGGACATAACGCTCTGACCGTAGCAGACCCAAAAGAGCTGTACTAAAGAAGAATAGCGAATACGAAATAAGAGGGACATTATTTATCTAAATGTCCTACTAACAATTCTATTCTAAGGGCTCGAGCTCAAGGATAATCAATAATATTTGATTCAAGCCGGCTTTATAGTTTATATAACAATATTTATATAACAATTATGGTAATTTTTGAGTATAATAATTTTAGAATAAACACTTCAATACTTTTAAACTAGTTTAATGTAATGACAGAACGTAATGTCCAACCCTTCCAAGGCTGATCGATACGCGAAGGCTGCAGAACTTACCGCGAGGATTGACAGGCTACCAGCAATGGTATTACCCACCTCAGTCGTCCTAGCCCTTGCTTTCGGGTATTTTATCGCCCTCTATGACGTGATCGATGTAGGTATCGCCTTCTCGGGAACGTCTTTACCCTATACTGGATTAACGCCATCTGATGCAGCCACAGTCGTCTCGATGGGACTGTTCGGCTACATCCCTGGAGCTATCCTTCTTGGATACTTCGCCGACAAGTACGGAAGGAAGCCCATGCTCATATTCACGGCTTTACTTACCGCGATAGGTAGTCTGGGTAACGCCTTCTCCTTTAACCTCCCGACGTTCGCCCTATTCAGGTTCATTACCGGGATGGGAATAGGCGGCGACCTGATTCTCGTTCCCACTTACATAGTTGAAATGGTGCCGGCTGCGAGGAGGGGACAGTACTTCAACTTGGTCTACATAGCGGGATGGGCCGGACTGGGTTTGGGACCCTTCCTCGCCTCGGTCATCGATCTCCTGAACCCGGCCATAGGCTGGAGGGTTATATTCCTCATAGGCGCCACACTCGCCTTCATAGTCCTAATCATCAGATCCCACGCGGACGAAACAGTAAGGATGTTGGCCCTGAAGGGCAAGCTGAAGGAGGCGGAAGACATAGTAGCTAGGATGGAGCAGAGGGCTAAGGAGAAGACTGGACTATCCGAGCTTCCGCCTTACAACCCGCTGAACTACAGGGTAGAGGAGAAGAACCCCTTCTCAGTGTTCCTTAACAGAACGTATGCGGTAAGGATTATCGCAGTAATGCTGGCCATCTTCTTCTTCTATTTCGGCGAGTATCCGTACCTAACCGAGTACCTCCTGTGGGCGGGCTCCGCGGTTCCTAAGTCTCAAATAAACACGTACACGTTCCTCTTCGGGCTCGCGGGAGTAGCGACGTTCTTCGGAGCCATAGCCTTGCGCTTCGTAGTGGAGAGAGTAAGGAGGGCGGTGCTCACTACAATCGCTTACGCTGTCGGCATGCTTATGGGCGTAGCGTTGACCATAGCTTTCACGATAGCTGGAAACCCCTACGCGGCCTTCGTCGGCATGTTGCTGACCAACTTCATAGGAGTCGGGTGGAGCAACCAGCTTAACTACCTAAACGGAACTGAGAACGTTCCGACGTACGCGAGGGCCACCTCCTTCGCGATATCGGACGGAGCCGCTCACTTGGGCGCAGCGATCTCCACGGCCGTGATATTATCGGCGATAGACGCAACCAAGAACCCCCTGTTAGTGTGGACCGTTTTCCAGGTGCCTATGGTTATTATGGGAATCATCCTGATCTTCGTCCTTCCCAACACGATCGGTCAGAGCTTGGAGAGAGTCAACGAGGCTCAGGCTGGGATCTAAAGGCATACAATTTTGTATTTATTTTTATTAAGAAATGAAAATATCGTTGATTTTGATGTAAAAAAGCATAAGAAGTCCTGAAGGCTTCGAGAACCTAACGCCTCCGTCGCCACTAAGGACAGTCCCTCAACCTCAAGTCAAATCCTTGTAATATTTTAACAAGGAGTAGAAGCGAAATATGGGCCCGCTGGGACTTGAACCCAGGACCTCCGCCTTGTAAGGGCGGCGTCCTAACCAGGCTAGACGACGGGCCCAATTAATTTGTTTCATAACGCCTCATATAAGTTTGACCGAAGGCTTATCTTCACCATAACTATTCTCGTTATTGAGTCATGAGGCTCTACGGGGTTTCAAACGCCGGAGGCCTCCACCACGACCGCGTACCCCTCGCTCAGGTCCGCCACGTCAGGGTCGAGGTCTATGACTCTAAGCCTATCGCCTTCCTTCAGGTTCACGACATAGACGTTGTAGTCCTTGTAGACTACTTCTAACTTTCTCCTCAGCCTCTCGGCCTCCTCGAAGCTCTCACAGATCGCGAAAACCCCAGCCCAGTTCCTCACCGTTTGGCCGAAGGGCGTCCTCACCTCTTTAACCGGCTGAAATCCCCATAAAAACGGTTAGCTCCTTAACTCACGTAATCCGGATCGACTCAATGCGCTCAGTAGCCAATGAAACGTGGGCCATGTCGGCCATAATGTTTAAGGCGGGCCAGGGCGTTAGCCCTAATAAGCCTAACCGAGTGCAGCTGGTTTACCGTGGCGATAGTCAGGCTTATAGTGTCGCCATACTTCTCGCCTCCACTGACCCTCGATCTCATAGAGAGGCTTTACGTGCTGTACGGCGTCAAGCTACACGTGGAGATGGACCTGAGCCTCAGCGACGAGTACTACTTTTTGGAGCTGGAGGAGGGAGGCGCTAAGAGAAAGGGCGTCTTTCATGCCTGGGAGGACCTGGAGAGGTCAATAGTGAGCCTCCTTTCGGGCCTGAGGGACGACGGCGATGCAGTGAGTGTGCAGGTGCGAAACTGGGAGCCCCTCGAGGGGGGAGCACACGTTTTTGAGCTCTAGCTAGTTACCCTTCAGTGACTAAGGCTTGGACTACGTCGTCGGCGGGGGAGTATCAGGGATAACCGTAGCTGACAGGAAGGGGGCTAGGGTAATTGAGGAGAAGGCCGAGCTCGGAGGGATCCACGCCCCCGTAGATCTGGGAGTTTTAAAGGTTCCAGGCGAGCCAGTCCTTTCGGATTCGGTCTGCGGCGATTTCAACGCTATCGATTTCGCCCCAAGGATCGTGTTCGAGAAGGACGAGTACCTCGAGGAGAAGATCTGCGGCGGAAGCTGTCCCAAGTGGTTGACGTTATCTAATGTCAGGTACCTCGTGTTGCCCAAGTTCGAGAGGCATAGCTGGATAAGGGCACGAGTCAGAAGGATCGTGGGAAACAGGGCTTTCACCTCCCTGTCTAAGTCGTTGGAGTTCGACAGGCTTTACGTTGCGGCGCCTCCCCAGGAGCTGGGCCTGAGCGGTGGGGATTATGTTAGCGCCGCGGTTATAATCGCCTTAGTTAGGGCCTGGGACAAGGATTGGGACGTAAAGGTCTCCGGGGACACTTCGAAGCTCTACACCAGGCTCATCCACGTTCCTTTCGGCGAGCACCACTTACTCTATATCGAGAAGTACTACAGGAATTACCCTCCCAGTTGGGATAGAATTAAAAGTGATGTGAAAAGGTTCGAGAAATTGGACCTCGACTTAATATCTATTGATTTTCGTTATAGAATTATAAAGTATGGAATACTGATTCCAGGTTCTTACGAGCGGGTTGATCTCGCTGATAACGTTAGGCTCTGCGGTAGGTTCGCTGACTGGACGAACCCAGGGTTCTGCGAATCCATTCGTCTGGCCCAAGAGTGCTGAAGCTCTCCAGCTCCCTCTGAGCCCTAACTGCCGCGTCCAAAGGTCTCAACCCCTTGGCCCTGAAACCCACATAGGCCCCTAGGAGGAAGTCGCCCGTCCCTATGCCGTAATCGCCCACGATAGAAGGCTTTATCCTGTGCTTGCCCTCCCCCTTTATTATTATGTCGAAACCGTCCTCGTCGTACGAAATCAGTACTTCCCTACCTGGCAGCCCCCCTTCGGGGACTTCCGTGTAGTTCGCGTGGGCTCCTCTGACCTTGAAGCCTAGCTTCCTCGTCCTGTCAACCTCTATCGGGCGACCCTCCTCGCACAACCTTACGAACCCCTGGACGTCGATGAACACGTGATTCCCTTCGACTTTTCTGATCTCCCCGCAGACCGGATTGACCACAGCCCACTGGTCGTGGTAAGAGACGGATAGGGTTGGAATGGGCCTTCTGAGAAGGACTAGCTTCCTTGACCCACCCTCGTGGCTTATCTCGAACACAGCACGCCTCCCTCTTATCGCCACTAAGCCCGAAAGGGGCAAACCCATTGAGGCCAGAACGCTCGTATAACCTCCAATTGCAACGACTTCCACGTTAGCCCCAGAGGCTAGAACGCCAAGGGAGGAGTAGTAGACACCGCCTCCTGTTCTCCTTTCCGTTTCAATTACGTCTTCTGTGAGGGCTCCGACGACCTTAATTGTTGTTATGGACTCACTCCTCCTCATCCGCTTCTTCCTCTTCCTCCTCTTCCAGCTCCTGCTCTTCGAACTTCCTGTGCTCCCACAAGGCCAGCTTGTGTGCCTTGATGTGCTCAATCAAGTCCTTCTCGCTGAAGAAATAAGAACCCCTATCGCCTAGCCCGCCAGACCTACAATGCGGCGCGCAGAAGGGGCATGCATACAGCTTCGTGACCTCATCGTAACAGACCTCAACGTCTTTACCGCCCACTGATACGACCTTGGTTACCCACTTAGGAGTCCAACGTAACGACATGTTGGCGGGGACCTGGATTTAGTATGTGACGCTCTCGTTATTTAAGGCGGCACCCTGGTGGTCAGGGATAACGAGGGCCTTATGTTTTTAATTTATAGCAACAAGAAGTTGACAGGAGGGTAGTTGGGGAACTCTCTCGAGGACCTCTCCTCATCAATTTCCCTCAAGACCATGTACGACTTAACCGGCTTTATACTATCCGCCATAAAGAGGCTCGATGTGAGGATGATCTCTAAAATGGTAGACATGCTGGTGGACTTCTACCAGAACAAGCAAGGAAGGATTCTGGTGATGGGGGCCGGCAGGAGCGGGCTAGTCGGTAGGGCCTTCGCGATGAGGTTGCTTCACCTTGGCTATAACGCCTACGTTCTGGGCGAGACCATTGTTCCTGCCATCAGGGAAGGTGACATAGTGATCGCGATCTCCGGTTCTGGAAAGACGAAGTTGATTGTTACTGCGGCCGAAGCCGCTAAGGAGGCCAAGGCGAGGCTCATAGCGGTCACCAGTTACCCCGACAGCCCCCTCGGAAGGCTGGCGGATCTCGTCATTGAGGTCCCAGGGAGAACGAAGTACTCGAACGAGACCGACTACTTCGCGAGACAGATCCTGGGCATGACCGAGCCCTTAGCGCCTTTGGGGACTCTCTTCGAGGACACCACTATGATAGTCCTCGACGGGATCGTTGCTGAGTTAATGATAAGGCTGAAGAAGACCGAGGAAGACCTTCGCCTGGTTCACGCGAACATTGAATTATAACACCCAAGCCTCTGGGTTTTAATTTAACTCCTTTACGTGTGAGGCCGAAGGTAGAGAGCTTCCTGATTGTGGTGATACTATCGACGTTCTTAGCGGCGATCTTAAGGAGCCCGTTCTTAGGCGCTGTGGCTGGAGTCCTGGCAGTGATTTACGTTTACAAAAAGTTGGGTAAAGATGGCTTAAGGAGAGTTTTTAGACAAATCCTAGGCGAGCGCTATTCTGCAAGGCTGAACGTTTCAGACGACGGCTTTATCGTCTTCGGCAACCGTTACGCTAAGGCGCTGGTAGTGGACGATGTACCCTTTGATTACAGGGACCATGACGATAGCGAGTTGAGAAGCCTGATTATTAATTACAACCGCATCCTCGACTCGATCAAGGACGTGAACGTCGTTCTGGTAAGACAGTCCCTGGATAAGAGGGATTTCCTCTCGAAGGCCTACGTGAAGCTCCAGAACCTGAGAGTACAGGTCGAGAACGACCCGACCAACGAGAGGGCTAAAGCGGAGATTAGGTTGCTGGAGAAGATCATAAGGAAAATCGAGGAGGGTGAGTCGCCCTTCAAATATAAGATCTATTTCATCGTGCCTGGGGCTACTAAGGAGGAGATCGCCGGTAAGCTGGAGTTGTTGAAAAGCGGTCTAGCCAGTATAGGGATAAGGGCCAGGGGAGCAGATATTAATGAGCTTTCGGAGGCTCTATTTTTTCGAACTTCAGCGGTAAAAGTCACGTTGCCCTCCAACTTGCCACTGGTTTCACCATTCATCCTGACGAGGTATCCCCGCGTAGAGCTCGTCTCGGATGGCGTGTTGTTGGGCTTCGAGCTGTTCACCAACAGGGCTGTAATGTGGAACGTCAGTGAGTCGTTGAACCCCCACTTGCTGGTCTTAGGCCCGACAGGTAGCGGGAAGACGGAGTTCCTCATCGCTCTGTCAGCTAGGTTGACTTCCCATTATGACGTCCCCGTCGTGTTGGTCGACACTAAGGGCGATATTACGGCAAGGCTGACGAAATACAACGTTCCGTTTAAGAGGTTAAATCCCCTCGTGGTGAGCCCTGGACTCTTGGATCTCGAGGAAGAGACGCCGGAGCTCAAGGCGTTCGCGGTAGAGGGCGTGATAAGTAGCGCGTTCGAGCTGAGCGAGGAGGCCTCCTCAGTGCTGTTCTACGTTCTCCTCGAGACGTTCAGGAACGGGTGGAGAACGTGGAACTCCGTGTTCCGCACCCTGGACGAGCTTGACTACGATGATTCAGTGAAGGCCCGAATCAGGAAGGCACTAGTAGTCGTGAGGGAGCTTGAGTCCGGAATGGCGTTTGATGTGGGCAAGATAGAAAGCGAACCTCAGCTGTTTATCATCGACGTCTCGAATCTCAGCGTTGAGGAGGCTAAGAGGTACGTCATACTGGCGATGCTCACGAGGCTCTACACGCACTTCAGGAGATCCGTAGATAGAGGCCATAGGCTGGTGATCGTGCTCGATGAGGCGTGGACAGTCGTTAGTCGCCAACAAATGGCGAGAGGGGTCCTCGGGGACATAGTAAAGAGGGGTAGGGGTCACGGAATCGCCGTGTTCCTCGCGACTCAGAACGTCTCAGACTTCCAGGGGCTAGAGGACTTGATCCTGGAGAACGTCTCTAACCTGGTGATACTGAGCAACGGCGACATGAAGTTCTGGGAGGAGGTGGGTCAAAGGTTCGTCTTCCTCTCCAAAGAAGAAATACGCAATAAACTGATGTACCTCAAGAGAGGGGAGGCTCTAGTGAGACTATCCAACGATCCTAGACCCTTATTTGTCCGTTTGGATACGTTTGTCTCATAACCTCTCGAGGACGGGCTTCAGAGCTGAGGCTATTTTTACATAGACTATATCGTTGTTAACGTTGTCTATCGTGATTTCCTTGAGTACGTCCTCATCTGCGCTCAACGAGTAATCGATCTTATCGTCGTTTTTTTCCGTGGCTAAGATTCTCTCGATTACATTCATGACCTGCTTCGGAACCTTAGTCCTTTTGCGCAGGATTATCTTGACCTTCGGCGGGTAGTAATATATGTCCGCGACCACCTCCCCTTTCGGCGACTTGACGACCTCGTTTAGCCCTTTAGAGACCTTGCCGGTGGGCTTTAGCTCACCCGTCTCGATGAGGCTCAAGAAGTACTCATAGATCTCCAGTTCCTTCTTACACTGAGCTATTTTTTCCTCAACGAACCTTTTTAGATCGTCCAGGTTAACCGACATTTCTTAGTTACTATTAAAATCAGGACATCATTATTTACCTTCAATGAGCTCCGAAGAAGTGAGGGCGGCCATCATAGGAGCTTCGGGCTATACGGGAGGGGAGCTGCTCAGGCTCCTACTCGTTCATCCCAGAGTTAGGGTAACTTACGTCACCTCAAGGGAGTGGGCTGGGAAGCCAGTAACTCTGGTTCACCCGAACCTCAAGGGCTTCACGACGCTTACCTTCTCGCAATTCTCGTGGGACAAGGTGGGTGAGAAGGCCGACGCGGTTTTCTTAGCCCTCCCACACAAGGTCTCCTTAGAGTATGTGCCGAAGCTTTTGGAGATGGGACTTCAGGTGATCGATTTAAGCGCTGACTTCAGGCTGAAGGATCCGGAACAATACAAGTACTGGTACGGTTACGAACACCCGTATCCAGACCTGCTAAAGAGGGCAGTTTATGGGCTTCCAGAACTCCATTACGATGAGCTCAAGGGAGCGAAGCTGATAGCATCCCCCGGGTGCAACGCGACAGCTACTATTTTGGCAGCTGCACCTTTAGTGAGCTTAGGATTTCTTGAAAGTTACAACCTCATCAGCGACGTCAAGGTCGGCAGTAGCGAGGGAGGCATGAAGCCAAGGGAGGGGAGTCATCACCCCGAACGGGAGAACACGATAAGGCCTTATGAGGCCGATGGTCACAGACACGCCGCAGAGGCTGAGCAGGAGCTGTCCCTGGTGGCCAAGAGAGACGTCAAAGTGAGCCTAGTTCCTCACGCAGTGAGCTCGATAAGGGGAGCCTTCGCGTCCGTTCACGGCTGGCTTTCGACGTCTGTAGATGAGATGGAGCTCTGGAAGAAAGCGGTGGAGTTCTACAAGGGGAGGAAGTTCATAAGGATCATACGCGGAGGCCTACATCCTCTGCCAGACTCGAAGTTCGTGATAGGGAGTAACTTCGCGGACATAGGCTTCGCAATAGAGTCAAGGCTCAAGAGGGTGACCATGTTCTCTGCAATAGACAACCTTATGAAAGGGGCTTCGGGTCAGGCGGTACAAGCTTTTAACGTCTCCAGGGGTTGGCCGGAGGACGAAGGCCTAAAAATCCCGCCTCTAAGACCGGCTTAGCATGCTTGTAGTTAAGGCCGGCGGCAGGGTGCTTCAGCGGAACTTCGACAGGCTAATAGAGAGCGTGAGAAAGGTCAACGACAAGGTGGTTTTCGTTCACGGCGGCGGAGATCAGGTGACTGAGACGAGCAAAAAGCTAGGGATAGAGCCGAAATTCGTGGTATCTCCCGAGGGGATAAGGTCTAGGTACACCACCAAGGAAGAGCTGGAGGTGTTCATAATGGTGATGAGCGCCATAAGCAGACACATGGTAGAGAGGCTGTCTACCACCAAGAAGACAATAGCGATCTCAGGTGCAGACGGGAACGCAGTCTTGGCGGAGAGGAAGAAAAGAATTATGATAATAGACGAAAGGGGTAAGAAAAGAATCATTGAGGGCGGCTACACGGGGAAGATAGCTAGCGTTAATGGGGCGCTCTTCAGACAACTCATGGATGTTTTCGACGTCATCGTGGTTGCACCCTTGGCTTACGACCCGACCGAGCCAACGTTACTTAACGTGGACGGCGACCAGATGGCGTTCGCCCTAGCGAAGGAGCTCAAGCCCGACGCGTTGTTACTGCTGACCGACGTGGACGGAGTTCTCGTCGATCAGAAGGTAGTAGAGAGGTTAAGCCCTGAACAGGCCAAGGAGCTCTCGTTCAAGATAGGCCCAGGCATGAATAGGAAGCTGCTCATGGCTTCCGAGACCGTGTCGTCGGGAGTAAGGAGGGTGATAATCGCTAACGGCCTAGTAGACGACCCCATCTCTCAAGCTTTACTAGGGAAGGGTACAGTAGTAGAGTGACATGGAGCTAGACTCCACCGACCTGAAGGTCATCGAGATCCTCAAGTCAGACGCCAGGACTTCTAACACGCAGATAGCTAGACAGTTAGGAATTAGCGAGGCCGCTGTGAGGAAAAGGATAAACAAGCTGATTGCCCACGGGGTAATCAAGAGGTTCACTATAGACTATGAGTTAGAGAATGAAGTTAGGGCCTTCGTGTTCGTCAAAACAAGCCCTCAAATACCGACTCCGGAAATTTCCAAGAAATTGGTTAGGATTTCAGGTGTAGAGACGGTTTATGAAACCACAGGAGAGTACGACATCATCGCTTTCGTGAGGGGACCGAGCATAACGAGCATAAACAAGACCATAGACGAGATAAGGGCTGTTCAGGGCATAATCTCGACGAACAGCACTATAATCCTGAGGACTTGGTACTAAGCCTTAAATTAAGGTTGATAAGGTAGAGTAGAGCTTATTAATACTCTGCTCAGGACTCATCAAGGTAAGACCTTATGGTACTCCTGAAGTGCCCTGTGTGTGGAGGAGACGTTCAGGTGGACGATAACGCTCTCCCCGGCGAGGTAATAGAACACGAGTGCGGAGCTCTCCTTGAAGTTTACATGAAGGACGGGAAGCTGGCCTTAAGGGTAGCAGAGCAGATAGGAGAGGACTGGGGAGAGTGAGATTAGGGGTAGCTTACGACGTTCTAAGGTGGGAGGAGAGAGACCTTTTTTCTGAGGCCAGAAAGCTAGGATACGACGTCAGGCCATTGTATATCAAAGATTACGCTGACCTAGTAGGGAACTCTATAGGCGAAAACTTAGACGCGGTAATCCAAAGGGGAGTCAGCCACAGCAGGGCTTTGATCTCCACCACGCTCCTCGAGAGCCAGGGGCTTAGGGTCTTCAACGACTCCTTAACCCTAGTGAGGTGCGAGAACAAGACCTTAACTCTTTCCTTACTGACCAAATCAGGCGTCAATATACCAAGGACCGCGATAGCGTTCTCCAAAGAGAAAGCTCTGGAAATGGCTAGGAAACTAGGCTACCCGGTGGTTATCAAACCGATCGAGGGCAGCTGGGGAAGGATGGTCGCGAAGGCGGTAGACGATGACAGCCTCTACAGTCTTATGGAGTACCAAGACTACACCACGTTGCAGTTCAGGACCGCCTACATGATTCAGGAGTTCGTCAGGAAGCCCGATAGGGACATCAGGATCTTCGTTATTGGCGACGAGGCCCCCGTGGGGATTTACAGGGTGAACAAGGCCAACTGGAAGACTAACACCGCATTGGGAGCGAAGGCTGAGCCGCTAAAGATCGACCCCGAACTCAGGGAGTTAGCGATGAAAGTCAAGGACGTGATAGGAGGCTTCTTCCTGGGCATCGATGTCTTTGAGGATCCGGATAGGGGCTATATAGTGAACGAGGTGAACGGCGTTCCTGAGTATAAGAACACAGTCAGGGTGAACAACTTCAACGTTTCTGGTTTCCTCCTTAAGAAGCTCGCGGAAGTGATCAAAAAGTGAAGGCTCTGTTCCCAAGGCTCTACGGCGACAGGAAACTGATAATAGTCAAGGGCGAAGGTCAGTACGTTTACGACGCTCAAGGCAACAGGTACGTAGACGCACATACTGGGATAGGAGTTGCCTTTCTAGGCCACAGGAACCCTAAGGTCGTTGAATACATCAAGAGGCAAATGGATAATATCATGACGCTCAACCCCTCGTTCTCGACCCCTATTAGGGAAGAGATGCTGAAGGAGTTGGATCCCCTGAAGCCCGAGGGGCTTGATAATGTCCTATTATTAAACAGCGGTACTGAGGCGGTGGAGTTCGCCCTAAAGGTTGCCAGGAAGGTCACGGGGAGGAAGAAGATCATAGCGTTCAAGAACGCGTTTCACGGAAGGACTGCCGGAGCCCTTTCAGTCACGTGGAACAAGCGTTACAGGGAGCCATTTGAGCCGCTGGTTCCCGAAACGTACTTCATAGACTACAACAGCGTGGACTCGTTAAGGGCGATCGATAGCGGAACGGCCGCAGTCATAGTGGAACCGATCCAGGGTGAGGGAGGAGTGATCCCAGCGAATGAGAACTTCATGAAGGAGCTTAGGGCCGTGACGGAGAGGGTGGGAGCGCTTTTGATACTCGACGAGATCCAAACGGGTTTCGGAAGGACCGGCAAGGTTTGGGCCCATCAGCACTTCGGGATCAAGCCAGACGTAGTCTTAGCCGCCAAGGCCTTCGGGGGAGGCTTCCCAGTAAGCGGGGTGTTCCTACCCGACTGGATCGCCGAGAAGTTGGAGGAAGGTGATCACGGAAGCACCTACGGGGGGAACCCGTTGGCGATGGCTGCCGTGACCGCCGCAGCTAAGGTGCTGAAAGAGGAGAATGTTCCAGAGCAGGCGGCCGTGAAGGGTGAGACGCTCATCAGGATGCTCAGGGACAGGCTCGCTGACTCTAAAGCCGTCAGGGAGATCAGGGGGAAGGGTCTAATGATCGGGGTGGACGTCAGGTTTCCCCCTGGGCCGGCACTTCAAGTGATGCAGGAGAAGAAGAGGGTTTTGGCCATAAAGGCCGGAACGACGACTATTAGGCTCTTACCGCCTTACTCGATCAACGCGGAGGACATGGAGGCAATAGCCGATGCGGTTAGGGAAGGAGTCGGTACTCTCCTTAGTCAAAGAAGTACTTCTTAAGCTGTCCTCAGTTTACACGCCCAGCGGCGAGGAACTCAATGCGAAAGACGTAATGCTTCAAATATCCAAAGAACTCGATTTACCGCTACAGATCGACGAGACTAGCTCCTATTATTTGGGTTCGCAGGAGTCGAAGGTGCTGTTAGCCTCCCACATCGACACGGTTCCTGGGTTCATCCAACCTAAGGACGAAGGGAGCGCTATCTCCGGTAGGGGCGTGGTGGACGCCAAAGGCCCTCTATCCGCGATGATAGTTGCCTCGCATCTGTTAAAGGGGGAGGGCTGCGACGTGCTCGTTGCGGGGCTTTCGGACGAGGAGAGGTTAAGCGCTGGGGCCAAAGCGCTGGTCAGGAAGGGGAGGCGGTTCAGCCACGTCATCGTAGGAGAACCGACCAGTACCTCTGGCATAGCCGTTGAGTACAGGGGGGTGGCCCACTTCGATATATACTGTACCTCTCGAGAAGGACACTCTTCCTCACTGAAGTATAACCTCATAGAGGACGTCTCTAGGAGAATCGTCGAACTGTACTCGCCAGCCTCGGAGTACGATAAGCCCTCCATAGTGCCCACGATCTTCCGCTCCGGCAACGCGATGAACGTCGCTCCTAAGGAGGCTCACGTTCACTTCGATGTGAGGTATTCGGTACGTAACAGTTTCGACGAAATTTATCAAAGGATCTCCTCGACGTTCAAGGACTGCAGGGTGGAGTTGATCGAACACCTTCCCCCAGTGAAGACCAGTGTGAACACCGCAGTATATCGGGCGCTCTCGAGGGCATTAATAAGCTTGGGGCTCAAGCCGAGCCCCGTGAGGAAGTGGGGGACTAGCGACATGAACGTTTTGGCCCCCATAGCGAAGGAGATCGCCGCTTACGGCCCGGGAGACTCGAAGCTGGAGCACACAGACTACGAACGCGTCACTTACGAGGAGCTATATATAGGTACGATGACCTATTACAACGCAGTTAAGGAGTTATGCCGAAACTCTCAAACCTAATCCTAAAGCCGATCTATTACGTTTACGAGAGATGGCTTTACTCTCAAATCAAAGACGGCCCCGTACCTAAGCACGTTGGGATAATTCCAGACGGGAACAGGAGATGGGCCTCTACGAACTCGCTGAGCTTCGAGGAGGCGTACTCGGAAGGGTACAAGAAGCTCAAGGAGGTCCTAATTTGGCTCCTAGATTTCGGCGTGAAGGCCATCTCAGTTTACGCTCTATCAACGGAGAACTGCGCCAAGAGGTCAAGTCAAGAGGTAAACGTGGTCCTAAGATACATAAAGAGAGGTTTGGAAGAACTGCTTACAGGTGATCTGATTCACAAGTACAGAGTAAGGGTGAAAGTTATAGGCAAGCTCAGCTCTCTTCCAGAAGATTTCGTTCAGCTGGCCAACGAGCTCATGAAAGTAACGGAACCTTATCACGACAGGAAATTGACGCTAGCGGTGTGCTACGGGGGAAGGCAGGAGATCCTTGACGCGATGAGGGCCTTGCTGAAGGACATCGAGAGGGGCGTCGTGAAGCTGGACTCGCTTGAGGAGGACGTGTTCAAGAAGTACTTCTACGATCCCGAGCTGGAGGACTTGGACTTGGTGATAAGGACGTCGGGTGAAGTGAGAATAAGTAACTTCCTGTTATGGCACATAGCCTACTCGGAGCTCTTCTTCGCCGACGTCTACTGGCCCGAATTCCGCAAGATAGACCTTTGGAGGGCGATCAGGTCTTACCAAAAGAGGGTGAGGAGGTTCGGGGCCTAAGGGGGGAAATAGTGCTTCGTAAACTTTTAAGACAATAAACACGATCCTTTTAGCGATGGCGATTTACCAAGGTAACGATCTCAGGAAGATAACAGGGGGTCTGAAAAGGCCCAACAGGGACAAGAGGAAGTACGAACTAGGCTCCGCGCCTACAGAGACTAAGCTAAGTGATAAGCATGTGGTTAAAGTAGAGAGGGTTATGGGCGGTAATAAGAAGGTTAAAGTGGTTTACGCGCAGTACGCGAACGTTTACGACCCCGTTGAAAAGAGGAGCAAGAAGGTCAAGATTACCGCGGTGCTTGAGACCCCCGCAAACAGGGAGTACGCCAGAAGAGGGATAATCGTCAAAGGAACCATAATTCAAACAGAGATAGGTAAAGCGGTGGTCACTTCTAGGCCTGGGCAGGATGGCACGGTTAACGCCTTACTCTTGAAGGAGTGAGCCTTTTTGAGGCTAGAAGGTAAGGTGGTCATTTGGCTGGACTACTTTAACGCGCAGTCCAGAAGTCGTGGAAGGAGAGTCCCGAAACTCGTTAGGCCGGTTACTTTGGAAGAGCTGGTGAAGGCAACGAAAGAACTAGGGCTTAACCCCGTGCCTCTGAACAAGAGGTATCCTAGGACGCGTAAGGATGGAGCCGTCTTAGTGGACAAAGTCGCGAGTAAGCAAAGGATTATCAAGATGATATATAAGGTTTTGCAGAATTACTTAAGGAAATAGGATATCCTGCAAATACAACGTGGTTTAGATCCCAGAGCTCTTGAGAAATGATGTGGCGGGCCCGCCGGGATTCGAACCCGGGACCTACGGGTGGCTTCCCGCCACCCACGGTTAAAAGCCCGCCGCTCTACCTGGCTGAGCTACGGGCCCGTGCACTATTCCTCACTCTCCACTTAAATCGTTTATGAGGGTAAAACCGTTGACTTGAACCCTTCCGCAAGCTTGGCGTTTATCACGACGAGTGAGTCCGAGGTTTCCGACAGCGCGCTGACCAGCTCGCCGTAAGTCTCGACGGTTATAGCCTTAAAGGATCCCTCCAGAACCTCGCCCATGTAGTTCGGCTTACCCTTCCTACCGATTGAAGGCACATCGCTCCTGAAGGTGTCCAAGTACGTGCTTCCGCCGTCGTTGGCTATTATCAGCTTCCCCTTAGCGACGTTCATGAACGACCTAAGGAGCCCGAAGTTCCTGAGCGCCCCTTCTAGGGTGGTTACCCCGACCACGTTGGGATTCCTGGAAAGCACCACCCCTCCCACCGCGACGCTAGGAGTTAGGACGGTCTCACTCGTCACCCACTGGAACGGTTTCTCTATCGGGAGCCTGATGAGGTCGAAAGTAGTTGAGGAGAGATCTACGTAAACCTTCTCATAACCTGTCTTATTTAACGCGTAGAGTACATCGATGGGCCACAAGCCTGAGTGGGATTCAGATGAGGGCGGCTTCCTGTAAGCGAAAACTTCAGACTTGGTTCCCCTATCTATCGGCTCCTTAACCTTCTGCTTCACGTTCGCTATGACCTCCCTCAGGAATAGGTTCGCGTCAGCGATGGCTGGAACCTGCGGCACTATGACCTTCCCTACGTCCTCTCCATCGATGTTGTTATGCACCACGTAGCCCTTGAACTTGAAGCTCCAGCCTCCGGTCGAGGCCTGAGTGAACCTGGTGCCTACGGCCAACACCACGTCGGCCTTGTCGAGGAAATGAGAGGCTCCCTCGGAGGCGAACAGTCCGAGGCCCTCTCCCGCGAAGAGCGGATGTGAGGCGGGGATCGACCCCTTGCCCCTTATGGTCGTCACCACCGGGATGTCTAAGAGCTCCGCCAGCTCCTTAACCGAGTCCCAAGCCTGAGAGGCCAAGACGCCGTAACCCGCGACTATGACGGGGTTGCTCGAGTTCACTAGGAGTTCGGCCACCTTAGCAGCCGTGGCCTTGTCCGGAGTCCTCTTCTCTACCTTTTGCCCCGCAGTAGCCAGAGGGTAAGCCTTCAGTCTGAAAAGGTCTTCCGCGATCTCAACGTAGACCGGCCTAGGCCTGTTGCTTAAGGCTTCCTTCCATGCCTTCTCTAGGACCTCCGTTATCTCCTCTATAGTGACTACCCTCTCCCTGGTCTTAACGAAGGGAGCGAGACTAGCCATCACGTCGTCCTGAGTCCTCAACTCGTTCAGCCTCGCCCTGCCGGTGTCCCTGTAGGACCTCAGCGTCCCTATAATAAGCAAGGGGACGCTGTCCGAATAGGCCTGGGCTATAACGTCTATAGCCTCCAAGATCCTCGCGCCCGGGAAAACTAGGGCTAAGCCAAGGTCGTTTCCAGACCTGGCGTAGCTGTCGGCCAGAATAACCGCGTCCCTCGGAGAGGGGGCCTCCGCCATCTCAACGTGATTCCCCTTCAGCTTCTCCCTGAGGAAGTCCGGAACTTCGGGCGAAACGAACGTTTTCGAGATCTTGAGCTCGTGTAAAACATACGCTAAAGCCTCATCTCCAGTCATTTCCTTCCCAACCGTCTCCTCCTTCCTCTTAGGGGCTTGAGCCATTATTGACCGCAGGAAACGGAAATCAAAGGGATTATATTAGGTTTAAAATCGTGTGAGGGAAGCCGGCGCCGGGACTTGAACCCGGGACCTGCGGGTCTCAGCTCAGAACTCTGCGGCCCGCCGCTCTAGCCATGCTGAGCTACGCCGGCGTAAAAACCTCGTCATTGCTAAAAATAAATCCTTCAGGTGGTACAAATGCACGTGATAACCTTCCTCGAGGTCGGAAGAGTCCTAGAGGTCGTCAAGCAGGGCCTCGGCGACTTCGTGATAATCGGCGACACCGTCGTCGATCTGGCTCTAAACAGGAAGGGAACCGACAGCGATGTGGACGTTTTCCCCCTGGAGATAAGCTCCTTTGCGGAGGAGGACAAGATAAGAGAGTTCGCGTATTCCCAGGGCTGGGACTACGGTAAAACGCCCATCGATACGCCGAGAGTCATTGCGACCGTTGACGATAAGGAGCTTCAGATAGACTTCTACGATAACATACAGGACTTCTACGTGCCGCGCGTGATCCTAGAGTCAGCGGTCTTGGAGAGGATCGGCGAAAATAAGTTCAAGGTGGTGAGGCTCGAGGATTACATCCTTCTGAAGCTTAACGCTTTCAGGGAGGAGGACGAGGACGAGTTAAAGGGGATAGTGGAGCTTATCGGCACAGGGAAATTGAAGATCGACAGGCAATACCTCCTATCCCACGTGGATTACTTCGAGGAGAACGCGGACAGCATAAGGGATAGGCTGAAGAGTATAGGACTAATCACTTGAAACAGTGTTTATTTGAACCTGGTCTCTGAAACGCGAATCTACTGGATAACTGCGGAGGTTCGACTGCTAGGCCGAAACTCGGGCGTCGTTTTCGTTCACCGTAAAACTCCCCGAACTGAAGCGCATACGAAGTGGTTACTTCCTCTAGAGGTTGCACTGTCACTTTAATAACCTGATGGATCGTAATGTTACAGCCTCTGCGAGAGAGATTTAACGAATAATTAAGACAACTCTTTCGTCTAGAAACCGATTGACCAAGGAATTCTTAAGTGTTGCGTAAAACCGGTTGAGCAGCGAAAGCACACCAAGAAAGAGACTATCCTGCTGAATCATGATAAACGAGTTGGAGGATAAAAAACGATGTGACTTTAACTTATCTTCCTCAACACCATAACTAGCGCTACTATAGCTATTATCAGAGCTATTATTCCCACGATTAGACCGGCGTAAACCATGTTCTGACTGCTGCTCAGTTGAGAGCTCAGTGACGACACCTGGGAGCTCAGCTGATTCAGCTTGGAGCTGAGGCCGGCGATGCTGGAGTTGAGAGAGGACAACTGGGTGCTGAGCGATTGCAACTGTTTCTGAACGCTCGTCACAGTCGTGTTGAAGGCCGACAGCTCTTTCTGCAGAGCCGCCACAGTCTTGTTCACCTGAGCGACGCTAGAGCTTATGTTGTTCAGGTACGTACCGTAATTCACTTGAGCCACAACCGGCACGTTCAGCTGTGCGGTGCTCCCCTTGTAGCTCGCAGTCACTACGATATAGCCGCTGAGAGGCACACCGACCGAGGGTACCATGAAGGTAACGTTGAACACACCGTTGCCCACTGGGACTACTGTGCCAGTGACGTTGGTTCCCCCGATTTGCATCGTAGCTGACACAGTAGCGTTCGAGGCAGGACTGCCTTCGTAAGTGGCCTGGACTATCAGGGACAGCGGTTCACCTTCTGACGCGGTCACCGAGCTGGGCTGAGCCGGCGCAACCTGGACAGTGCCTATGTAGGCACCTAGTACGTTCAATGCCAGAGACGTAGGATAGACCTTGAGAGTTATCGCGTAGGTTCCAGGTCCCTTGATGGTATACAGCACTCCTTGAGGCGGGTATCCCTGTGGCGTCGCTATTATCTTCAAGGTCTCACTGACGTTGGGAATCGCCACTACGTGAAGCGTCACCATGCCGCTGGAGTTCGTGATGCCGCTCGCCAACAGCATGTTGTTGGAGGCGTTGTAAACGTTCACGGGAGCGTTAGGCAGTGGCAAGCCAGTCTGTCCGTTCACCACCGTTACCACTAAGTTCGCGATTCCAGGAGCCCAGTACACCTGAACGCTGGCAGCTGCGGCCGAACCTATCAGTACTACTATCGTGTAAGTACCGGCTGGGAACTTGCCGCTAGTGGTGGCGGGCCAGTTGAACAGGGTCGCGTTGAGTATCCCGTTAGAGGGGACTTGGAAGGCGCCGGAGTACACTATCGAGTCGCCTGGGTTGTAGACGTAGACCGTAGCGACCTGACCAGCGTAACCTGTCGCGTTGACGACGAGAACCAGCGGTTGCCCAGCGCTGAAGGATTGTCCTTGCGTAGGGGAGAGTATAGTTATTCCGCCGATCGAAGCTGATACTATAGCCAGGGATATAGCGGGGATCACTACGAGAAGGAGAATTAAGAGAGCTGAAGCGGGAATCCTCAAAGCCGAACCACCTCAAAACGTTTTTTATTAAAAAGGAAAGAAAAAATCATACCTTTCAGACCGTCGTTGTGTTGATGTACACGTTAGTGAAGACTATCTGCGCCGGGTAGAGCGATATCACTGGGCCGCCAGCGAAAGGCACAGCGAACATCCTTACAGTGTAGTAGCCGCTGCTCAGCGCTCCGATCTGCGAGAACTGCACCGGCACTTGGGCGACTATCCCTGGGCCTATCACAGGCACGGGCACTACGGTCTGGAAGTTCACCAGTAGCGGTGCAGTGGTCAGGCTGTTCTGACCAGGAGTCACCACCGTGGCGATGTAGAACGTGTAGGTGTAGTTCACTATGCTGGTCACGTGTATCACTATGTACTGGTTCGTCGGGGTTAGGGTGTAGCTGCTGTTCACGTACTCGACCACCTTGTTGGCGTTAGGCCAGGGCACCGGTATAGTTACGGGGGCCATCCTGATCGGAGTAATGTTGAACGCAGTTATGTAGGTCTTAAACGTAGTGGTGCTACCAGATACCGGGTCTTGCACGGTTACATACATCGTGCTGTTGTAACCGTAGAGTTTCCCAGCGAAGGAGTAGACCGGCAGGGCGAAGTTGGTGGCAGGGCCTAAGGTCACCGTGTTGCCTCCAATGTTGACGGCCAGGGTTCCGTTGAACACGGTGCCGTTGGAGTAGAGCGTTCCTGGCTCGTTTATGACTAGTGTGATCGGTGTACCGTTGAAGATACCGCTACCCGGGGCCGTCTCAGGTATGGTAGGCAGTAAGTTGCCCTGGTTAGACGCCACTGTGTTACCGTTTATAACCACGACGGTCTGGCCGCTCGCGGAGTTGTAGTATATGCTGTACATGTTGCCGTAGTGGTCGACTATGGTCACGTTTATCACCTGCAGGTTAGTTACAGCTCCAGGCAAGGACTTGGCCAGGAAGGTGTCGTTCAGGGAGACGTATGGCTGTACTGCGACGCTCTGAGCTAGGGCCACAGGAGTTCCGTACGTCGCGTTAATATACTTGGCGGTGAGGATGTAGAAGATGCTGGCCGGCCTCGCGGCAACAGGGGTCGGACCAGGGATCACAGCGCTGTGAGTGCTGAACCTGATCTTCGCGCTTGCGGTCTCATGGGTTATGTTGTCGTAGTAGGTTATGGTTAGGGTCGCGCCGTTCAGCTGGGACACGGAAGTCAGGTGCAGTATGCTCATCAGGCCCGTTATGCTCAGAGTCGCGTTATAGGCACCGGTACAGCTACCGTTCTCATCGAATACGCCGCTCTGGAACAGAGTAGTTATGTTGCCGCCGGTCAGCAGTATCTTCTCGGCCGTGCCGTTGCTGAAGGTTATAGTTATGCTCACTATCCTGCCCACTACCAGCGCGCCTGGCGTGACCGCTGCGCCGCGCAATGTGTAGGTGTTCTCTATCAGAGTAACGGTGTTGGTGCCTATGGAGAGCTGGGCTGGGTATGGCGCTGCGTAGTACGGCTCGATTATCTGTATTGGTACGGTGGTCTGGTACATCTGTGTCGGTACGTTGGTCTGGTACAGCGTCACGTTGCTGGGGGCCTTGAGGGCGAGGGTGGCGTTAGGAACGACGATAGTAACGGTCCTGTTCCATATCAGCTTGTTGTAGTAGTAGTGGACCGCGTAGTCGGCCGCCGCGAACCAGAAGGTTATCTTCGTCCCTACTGTCATGTTAGGCGGTAAGATTATAATGAAGGTGTTCTGAGGTCCGTAGTAGATTCCTGGATTGATCGTCTTTCCGTTAGCGCCCATTCCCATGTAGAACTGGTACCTCACGTAGACGCTGATGTTGAAGTTGGGAGTGGGCACACCCGTTGCAGGGTTGTAAGTGGGTAGGACGTCAGGCACGTAGACGTAGTATGCTTTGATTTCATTGTTCTGCTTGACTGGCACGATAGTTCCTGGAGCGTACCCTACCCAGCTGAAGCTGGGCGATGTAGTGATGTTCATCCCGCCGGGCACGCCGGACTGCTCCGTCCAGTTGCTTAGGCCCAGGTAGTTGGTTATCACGTAACTGAGATTACTTAATGAGCTCACACTCGCATTGATGTAGCTGCCACCAGAGAAGTAATTAGAGACCTCAGTGGTGATGTTGAAGTTGTGTACCAACAATTCTCCTGTGGTGTTCAGCTTAGCACCGCTTACCTTGCCGCTGGGAGTCGGTATTCCATTCTGCACGTATTGCCAGGCGTACGTTCCGCTGTAGTACCCTGTGGTTAGTACGTCGTCTGGGCTGTAGAAGTCCACCCATATGTAGTTACTGCACGTCAAGGAGCTCGGGTTTACGTTACTCACACTTACTGAAGGCGGTATTATTCTAGCTAGGAAGTACTCCGTGTTGTAGAAGGGATACTCGTTATTAGTTGTATTGATCCAACCGGAGACGTAAACGATGGTCTGGTTACTCCACAGGCCGAGGTCCACGATACCCTGGTAGAACAGGCTAGGAGTGATCGACATGGTCCCTTGAAGTACGGATGGTGATATGGTTTGCTTGGCAGGTAAGTTCCCTGCGTACACTCTCTGCGAGTATATTAACGGTAGACCTGAACCCAGGACTATATACTTACTATTCAGCCCGTTTAAGTTAGTACCGTTTACGACTACCTGCCATGGATTCTGTCCCTGAACGTTCACCGTTAACGTGGTGGCGTTTATGTTGGTATTCACGTAGTTGTACGTGGTCGCTGTTGCTGGACTCTTCGTCGTGTAGGTCTCCACGTTCACAACGAGGCCGGTGAAGGCTGTACCGTTGAGGGACGGATAAGCTGGAGTCACGATAACACCCTCCACTGACAGCGCGTCCACCTGCTGGTTCTGTGGCCCGAAGTTGTCGTTCTGAACGAACTTCATCGTGCCCAAAGCGTTCACGTAGGTCAAAGTTTGGGAGCTGCTGATTGTGTCGTTACCGGTCAGGTAGTAGGTAAAGGTAATGCCGCCGGAGGCTGGAGGAGTAGTCAGTAAGAAGCCGCTGTATTGGTTGTTACCGAGGCTGCTGAACACGTCGGCGGGAACCTCCTCATAGCTCGCCACGGAGAGTTGCACCGTGACCGGAATCGGCGTCAGCTGGAGCTTGGGCTGTATCGTGAGGGTGATGCTCTGGCTGTTAACTTCGTAGTTGCTAGTCGACCAGATCGGACCGTTAGTACTTATCTGTAAGCTGGTGCTAGTGGAGTTAACATCTACATAAGTAACTGGAACTTTCACTTGTTTCCCGGATGCGTTTGTGAAGTATATGTATTTAATGACGTTATCTTGTCCGAACGCGTTATTGACTGGGCCGTTAACGTATCTGAATGTTAATGCGTAGACGTATACTGTTATGTTCGATTCAGCCCCCACTAAATAGTACTTCGTTGTGTTGTATCCAGCAGGAGCACCTGTCATGCTGCCAGTTGGCCAGTTCTCCGTCAAGCTCTGGATAGGCGAAGTCGTTAGAATCACTGTCGTGTAGTTGAACTTGTACTGGTAACTGCTTCCAGTGAACTCGTACCAGCCAACGACCGGCTTCAATTGGGCTAGCTGGTCTGCCGAGAATATCTGAATGGCCGGCAGGAAGTTCACGGTTAACGGGCCAGGAGCGGTGAAGTTCAACCGGAACACGTAGTTAACAGTGCTAGACGCTAATGGGTTAGACACCGTGATGTTGATCAGGGACCTGCCCCAACCGACGGGCTGGTTGTTCATCATTTGGTTGTAGATGTTCACGATCGATATGGGCGCGAACAAGACCTGGGACGCAGAAGGTGCAGTAGTTGGTGTTGGATCGTATACCGTTGGGGAGACCGTCACTTGAACGGTGTTCTGATATTGTGCCAACGTGTTGGGACTAGTAAAGAGATTGTAGTACGGCCATTTAGATAGAGTGTTATATTGGTTGCCACTCTTGTATGTCAGCACTCCGGCGCTTATCATATTTACTGTTTGATTGGTGTAGACCCTCCCTCCGGTGGCGTTGATTAAGTAGGGATAGGTATAGTTAACGAGATCAATTCCGGTGGCCTGGAGGACTAGGTTAACCAACGCACCGGCCGAGTATGTATTACCTTGAGCTGTTCCTAGGTTGAACACCATCACAACTGCCTGAGCTGCGGGCGAGTAGTAAATGCCCAACGTATTGGCGACTTTATTTGTATAAGAAGTGTTACCGTTTACAGTTACAGTGTACGTGTTTGTGCTATTGCTGATTGTTATGGTTAGCTTAGTGCTGTTGAACGTTTCGTTGAGCTCGTAAGCGATCTGGCCACTCGCCTGAGGCGTGCCCAGGTTAACGTTAGTTATGACTACAGCGAACTGATAGGGCAGTTTTATGGGCACTATGTAGGTCTGGGGGTTACCGGAAGCCGCTTGGGTCGGCTGTACACTTACGACTCCAACTACCATAGAGAGGAGGAACAGGGAGGCTAGGACTAAACCTAGAGTCTTATTCATAGCACTTCTGATGCATGAGAGGGTTGATGAGTTTATAAAGTGGTGTATACTTGTGTATACAGGTTTCAGGCGTTGTTCCGCGCCCTCACCGCTTTTTCTCTCCATTAAGATAATACTGAGGGCTGTAGTCACACGCGTAATACGGTGTTGCCCACAGGCTTTTTACTGGCTTTAACTAGGTCAGACCGACTCGACATGGTCAAGGCCAAGGCCTCAGCTCTAACGTACTTAGTCCTGTTAGCTCTCACCGCGTTAGCGTTCGCTTTACCCCTGACGGTCAGCGCGATAACCAACCCGGGCGGCGCTAACGTTCCCAACGGCTTGGCCATAACCTACAACTCCAGCACCCCCACCCTTACTTTACCTGTAGTTAACCAGGGCTACGAGCCTGTGGAGGTCAGCCTGACGGTGAACGGACAGAGCTATTCCCTCAGCCTGGCTCCGTATTCGTTCCAGCTGGTGAACGTAAGCTTGACCCCGGGGTTGAACACCGTATCTCTGGGCGAGGAAGTCCTCAAGGTCAATTACGTACCGAGCTCGTCCGCCGTCTCTGAACCGGCGACGATTAACGGATCCAAGGGCGTCGTAGTGGTTCAGAACGTGAGGCCCGGGTCCTACCTGTACTTCTCGGTAAGCGTTGAACTACCGAGCAGTAGCTATTATCTGTCCCCCTTACCTCCCGTGACCGATATGGAGCAGGGACCGCAGTACAGCGTAGGCTTCCAGCAGTTGAGCTCCAACACCGTTATGTACGCCGTGATAGTTCCGAGCGGGATCGCCCAAGGGCTCTACTCCGTTTACTTCCCGATCCAGATAATCGGGTCCGTCAAGGTCTCCAACTCCACCTACGCCTTGTTGCCCGTGGGATACTCCTGGGCCGTGGCGATACTCAACGTCACTTACGGCCTCAAACCCTTCTCTGACTCCAACTCCACCGTTTCCTACAACGGGGGCACCTTGGCTCAGTTCGTGATACCCGGCTTCAACTCCTCCAGGACCTATTACGTGATAGCGGGAGGCAACGTTTATCAGGTAGGGGAGATGAGCGCCTCCTTCAACCTTTACGGGATGTCCTCGAGCGTGACCTACTACGGCTCCGAAACGGTTCAGGTGGCTTACTCTTCCGACGGTCTGCTCGTCTTCGTTCCGAACTATTCCGGCCAAGTCCAGCTGAGCACCAGCCCCACGGCAACTACTAGCACGACGAGCACCACAACGACGAGCACGAGTACAACCACTAGCACGACTACGACAACCACGACAACTTCCACCACCACTACCAGTAGCACGACTACGACAACTGCTTCGAGCGTTCAGACGAGCACCACCACCGCGAGCACCACTAGCACGACAACCACTAGCACCACGAGCGGTGTGACTAATACTACCGTTGTTATGATTACGACCCCCACTACCAGTACCCAGTCACCTACTACGCCGACCGCGACCTCCTCGTCCTCGCTCCCGTTAACTGAGATCGTGATAGGCGCAGTAGTGGTAGTAGTAATAATAGCCGCGGCCGTCCTGCTCCTGAGAAGGTAAGGGCTTTATTCTAAGACCTCCTCTTTTTACTAGGATGCACCTCCTCTGAGCCGTGATGTGGCTGACCTGACCCGATTTGGTGAGGGACTTCCGCAACTGATAGTCAGCCGAAAAGTAAGTCCGGTCGCTCAAACTCTTTAATTCCGTTAGGCCTCCTGTAAGGCGTGAGCGAGTACAAAGTCAGGGACATAAGGCTCGCGGAGCAGGGGAGGAGGCAGTTAGAGTGGGCGGAACTCCACATGCCCGCGTTAATGGAAATAAGGAGGAGGTTCGAGAGCGAGAAGCCCCTTAAGGGGATAAAGATCTCGGCCGTACTCCACGTCACTAAGGAGACCGGAGCGTTGGTCAGGACCTTAATGGCCGGGGGAGCCGAGGTCTCTTTGGCCGGGAGCAACCCCCTTTCGACGCAGGACGACGTTGCGGCCGCTCTGGCAGAGGAGGGAGTGAGAGTCTTCGCCTGGAAGGGGGAGACGGTGGAGGAGTACTGGCAGAACATAAGGGAGGTTCTGAAAGTAAAGCCAGACGTAGTGATGGACGACGGGGCCGACTTGCACGCCCTGATACACGAGTCCTACCCCGACCTGAGGCCTTTGGGAGGCACGGAGGAAACTACTACTGGGGTGCTGAGGCTTAAGGCGATGGAGGAGCAGGGGGTGCTCAGGTACCCCGTGATAGCGGTGAACAACGCCTTCACCAAGTACCTCTTCGACAACAGGATCGGCACGGGGCAGAGCACCGTCGACGGGATCCTGAGGGCGACCAACCTTCTGATAGCGGGCAAGATAGCCGTCGTCGCGGGCTACGGCTGGGTTGGAAGGGGGATAGCGTGGAGGCTCAGGGGGATGGGCGCAAGGGTAATAGTCACTGAGGTTAGCCCCCTGAGGGCTCTGGAGGCCGTAATGGACGGCTTCGACGTCATGCCGATGACCAGAGCGGCTGAGATAGGTGACCTTTTCGTCACGGCCACCGGTAACACGAAGGTGATAAGGGCGGACCACTTCCTGAAGATGAAGGACGGCGCGGTGCTGGCCAACGCGGGGCACTTCAACGTCGAGATCGACGTGGAAGGATTGGAGAGGCTGGCCGTTTCGAAGAGGAACGTGAGGCCCTACTTGGACGAATACGTCCTGCCCAACGGGAGAAGGCTCTACCTACTCGCGGAGGGTAGATTAGTGAACCTAGCCGCGGCGGAAGGTCACCCCAGCGAGGTGATGGACCTCAGCTTCTCCAACCAGGCCTTAAGCGTCGAGTACCTGGTGAAAAAGGGCAAGGAATTGGAGAGGAAGGTCTACAACGTGCCCCAGGAAATAGACGAACAGGTGGCCTGGCTTAAGCTGAGAGGGATGGGGATAGAGATAGACCAGATGACGGAGGAGCAAAAGGAGTACGTCAAGCAGTGGCGTTACGGCACTTGAAAAACTCTTTTAATTCGTTGCTCCTTAACGTATATCGGGCCCGTAGCTCAGCCCGGTAGAGCGCCCGGCTCATAAGCTCAGCCCGGGAGACCGGGTGGTCCGGGGTTCAAGTCCCCGCGGGCCCATTCAGCTCAATTTTAATAATTCGAGCCTAAGCCTTTACGCTCGTGCTTTCCGAGAAGGACTTCGCCCTGATCGATTACACCGTAGTGGACAAGGAGACCGGTCAGGTCCTGGACACCACCGACGAGAAAGTGGCCAAGGAGAAGGGACTTTACAGGGAAGGGGAGACCTACGGGCCGGTCCTCTACATAGTAGGGGAGAACAGGTGGGTGAAGGGCTTCGAGGAGGGAGTTAGGCAACTGAGCGAGGGCGAGGAAAAGGAGTTCGAGGTGCCTCCTGATAAGGCTTACGGCGAGAGGGATCAGACCAAGGTCAAAGTCTATTCCTTAAGCGAGCTGAAGAGGAGGGGCGTAACCCCCTACATAGGCCAGGTACTCGAGACGGCTGACGGCGGCAGGGGGATAGTTAGGTCGATAAGCGGGGGTAGGGTGGTGGTGGACTTCAACCACCCGTTGGCGGGAAAGACCCTTATTTATAGGGTTAAGGTGGTGAAGCTGCTGAAGGACGAGGAGTCCAAGTTCAAGGCCCTGTTGGAGAGGTGGTTCGGCAAGAAGACCTCCGAGCTGATCAGGTTCACCATAAACGGCAAGGAAGTGGTGGTCGACGTCCCTAAGGAGATCCTGCTCTCCGAGAACCTACAGCTGAGGAAGCTCATGGTCTCCAGGGACTACATAAACTTCGTCGATGCGGAGGCGAAGGTGGTGTTCAGAGAGACGTTCAGCAAGGAGCTCTTCAGTCAATCACCCCAGTGATCCTGGCCAAGTTCTCCGCGCTCTCCCAGGTCAGCCCCCTCTCGCCCAGAATGGTGTACCTCTCGGGCCTTATGGAGTGGGCTATGGTTAGGGCCTTTATCACGACCTCCCTGGGGATGCCCAACTCGTTAGCTTTAGTCGGGATCCCCGCGTTCCTCAGGGCGCTCCTTATCTTCTTCCACTTGAGGCCGTGCAGGTAAGCCATCATTATAGTCCCTAAGGCCACGAGCTCCCCGTGTAGAGCCGAGTTGGGGTAAAGCATTTCCACGGCGTGGGCGAACAGGTGCTCCGAGCCGCTCGCCGGCCTGGTGGTCCCGGCCATGGCCATCGCGACCCCATCGCTGATTAGGGCCTCTACGAGGGTTCTCACCGTCCTCTTGAGGTCTTTGTTAATCGTGTAGGTGCACGTCAGGGCGTGCTTCGCGGAAAGTAAGGCCAGGGAGGCCGTGTAGTCGCCGTAGTACTCCCCCCTCAGTTTGGCCGCCAGCTGCCAGTCCCTCACGGCTACGAGCTTACCGACGGCGTCGCCGATCCCGGCGTTCACCAGCCTCCTCGGTGCGGAGCTCATGACCTCAATATCAGCTACAATGGCTAAGGGCTCCTTGGCCTTAATCGAGGTGGGCTTGCCCAAGCCCTTGATCGAGGCGAAGGGCGACGTTATCCCGTCGTGGGAGGGGGCTGTGGGGACGCTGATGAAGGGGACTCCCACTTTATAAGCTGAGTACTTCGCGACGTCTATCACGGTTCCCCCACCGATCCCGACTATGGCGCTGACCTTCATGGACGCCGAAGCCTCGATCACTCTCTCCACCGCGTTCAAGTCAGCTCTAGTCACTTCCATCACTTCGTGGCTCAGATCCAGGTCACTGACGGCTCTCTCTTCCACCAATTTCTTCACGACCGGGCCGGTAACTATTAGGATCCTGCCCGTTATCCCAAGCTCCTTTAAGTACGTCCCCACCCTCTCGATTACTCCGTCCCCCACCACGATCTTCTTGGGTAGGTCGATCGAGTGGACGTCGGTTGCCCCTTGCACGCTCATGTACAAGTTTTAAATACGAATGACATTAAAGTATGATCTGTCTGTTTAACCAGTCCCAAGAAGCTTAGGTGAGGTTTTTGAGTTTTAAGCAGAGCGGAATAAGGCTCAAAATAATCTCATCGATCTATCAGAACTTCCCGAAGGAGTCGAGGATAGTAAGGATAGACTTCGAGGGCCCTAAGATAGCGGTTTACGTCGAAAATCCAGACGTAGTGAACCAGGAAATAGTAAAGAAGGTCGCTAAGGAAATAAAGAAAAGGATAGAGCTGAAGGCGAGCGAAAAGGTCAGGAAGGACCCGAAGGAGGCAAGCGAGATAATCAAGGCAATAGTACCGCCGGAGGCGCAGATAGTTGACGTAAAGTTCGATACCGACCTAGGGGAGGTTTTGATCAAAGCGAAGAAGCCGGGGCTCGTCATAGGGAAAGGAGGGACTGTGCTGCAGAAGATCTTCGCCGAAACCAAGTGGAAGCCCGTCATAGTTAGGGAGCCCCCAATCAAATCGAGGACTATCGACAACATCTTGAGCTACATTTATTCGGAGACCGAGGACAGGGCGAAGAACCTAAGGACGTTCGGTGAGAGGATTCACAGGGACGTCATCTACAAGTCAGGGAACGTTAGGGTCATAGGCTTAGGGGCGTTCCAGGAGGTCGGGAGGTCAGCGGTCCTCGTGGAGACCCCCAACAGTAGGGTTCTGCTCGACGCCGGCCTTAACCCTTCAGTGGGATGGGGAGAGGACCTCTTCCCTAAGTTCGAGTTAGACGAACTCAGGCTGGACGAGCTGGACGCGGTAATAGTGACGCACGCCCACCTCGACCACTGCGGTATGGTCCCTTACCTCTTCAAGTACGGCTACGACGGCCCGGTTTACGTCACCGAGCCAACGAGGGACATAATGGCATTAATGCAGCTCGACTCTTTGGACGTCGCCGAGAAGGACGGGAGACCTCTCCCCTATTCCGCCAAGGAGGTCAGAAAGCAACTGACCCACACCATAACCCTGGACTACGGGGAGATCACGGACGTGGCCCCTGACGTAAAGATAACGTTCTACAACGCTGGTCACATCCTCGGCTCTGCCATGGTGCACCTCTACATACAGGACGGAAGGGTGAACCTCCTTTACACTGGGGACTTCAAGTACGCCAGGACCAGGCTCCTCGACAGGGCGGCTGACGAGCTCTCGGCACCGCGCTTAGACGCCGTGATAATGGAGACGACTTACGGCGCTACGGACCAGCAGTCCAGGGAGGAGGCCGAGTCGTTACTAGTTGAGACGGTGAAGAGGACCGTAGAGAGGGGAGGCAAGGTTCTCATTCCTGTCCTGGCGGTCGGCAGGGGGCAGGAGATAATGCTGGTGCTTAACGACTTGATGAAAAGGAAGGCGATACCGGAGGTCCCGGTTTACATAACGGGCATGGTGGACGAGATAACTAACATCCACAACGCCTACCCAGAAATGCTGAGCAGGGAGGTTAGGGACGAGATCCTGAAGAAGGACGAGAACCCGTTCCTCTCGGAGCGCTTCAATAGGATTGAGGGCTACAGAGAGGACATAGCTCAAGGTGAGCCCTCGATAATCCTGGCGACCTCCGGAATGCTAAACGGTGGACCGGCAGTGGAGTTCTTCAAGACGTTAGCTCCAGACCCCAAGAACACCGTAATCTTCGTGAGCTACCAAGCCGAGGGCACCCTCGGCAGGAAAGTGAGGGACGGCGCGCAGGAGGTTCAGCTCATGAGCAGGGACGGCAAGATGGAGACGATCAAGGTCACGATGGAGAGGGTGGCCATAGAGGGTTTCTCGGGACACTCCGACAGGAGGCAGTTAGTTAACTTCCTGGCGAACCTCTCGCCCAGACCAAAGAGGGTCATATTGAATCACGGTGAAAGGAATTCCATAGCTTCCTTCATTAGGTACTTGGAGAGGGAGAAGGTGAAGAGGGGGTTCCCGAGACTAGAGGTCGTGGCTCCCGAGATCGGGGAATCCGTTAGGCTCGCTTGAGGGAAAGGCGAGAAACTAATTTAAGGGAGCCTGACATTAGACAAGACGGGCCCGTCGTCTAGCCTGGTTAGGACGCCGCCCTGACGCGGCGGAGGTCCTGGGTTCAAATCCCAGCGGGCCCATATTTTGCTTCTACTCTTTTGATAGAATTATACGTGAGTGCAACAGTGATGGTCAAATTTGCAACAGTGTAAAAGTCAGTAAATAGTGTTGGATGACCAGAAAAAGCTTAACATATCGAAAAAGTCTGTTGAAAAGCATGGCTTAAGCTATGTCTCACGTTTTGTAGACGTAGATAGGTCAACATTAAATCGTTATCTAAACGGGAAGATTCAAAGGATTCCACAAGAGGTTGTTGAGAAGGCTTCTGAGCTTTTAACTGTAGATGAGTTAAGTGATGTAGTTTACGGTTTGAGGAGTACTGATGTAGTTATTCATTACGGAAGAGAAGGCAATGATATAACTGAAATTGTTATTACACCTGATGGATTTGTAATACCATTTGAAACAGTTTATCCTAAGCTATTAAAAGATCCTAGTAGAGTAAAATATTTCTACAATGTAAGAAAAGATGATATACGTAAAGCCCTTAACAAGGAATATTTAGACACGATTAAGAGAATCGCGATGAAGTGGGAAGATTAATGAGGGATCTGACTTCATACTTAGTCTATCTAGATACACTACTCACTATGATAGGTGCCTTTGCCATATATTCAACGAACTTCATTGCTTATACAAATGCAACTCCAATCCTCGGCACAATCTACGGAATTATAATAGTTACACGGGGGTTTTTCCCACTATTTCTCCATAATGAAAGGCTCTTCAGAACATTACCGTTCATTCACTTACTGGCCTTATTCCTAATGGTCACTCTGGCCTTAATCTTCGACAACATTACGGTTTACCTCATTGGGATATCGGTTTCTTCCCTATTGGGTGTGTACACAGGGAGTTACGTATATAGTTTGGAAGTTACATGGTCTAAGCGCTTATCAGATCCCTCAAAGTTTTTCTCACTAATTTCTGGATCAGAGGTCCTAGCATTCTTCCTGGCCCCTATTGTTACATATTTGACTCAGAATAAACTGGTTTTCTTGATAATACTCTCTATCCTTACAAGCTTAGGACTCTTCTTTTTATTGTACTTTGCTCACCTCAATAGGACAGAAATTAAGCCGAAGTTCTTCGCTGGAGAACTATCATTAATCGAGAGAGCTAAGGCCCTTGCGACACTGGCAGCCTTCAACTGGTTCTTTCTATACCTCTGGATGGGAATGGTCTTTGAGCTCGGCGTTAGGATGGGTATACCCAGCTCTCTAATACTAATAGGCGTTGAGTTAAAGACTGCAATTTACATGATTATCCAGTTTGTCATTAGTAAGAGGGGGATTAAACGTCTTGCAAAAATAAGAGTTGTCTCTGGCTTATTGACAATTTACGCTTTAATAGTTTTTACTTTTATTTTATTTTCCTCCATGAAAGTCAGTGTAGTCACGTTCTTTATATTGCTCATTGCCATAGCGGTTTCGAGTAGTCCGTTAGAGTCTCTCATAAACACGTTAGTCTCCTCTACTGAGTCCATTGAGATCTCTACGGTGATAGTAAGCTTTAACTACATTGGGGGCGGAATAGGTTATATTCTAGCGTCATTATTACTTAAGTTTCTAGGTAGCTGAATAGAATTATACTTAATTATGAAAGTAAGAGGTCTTTTAAGGATTAGCGAGCCATTACACTTATATGAAAGTAAGAAGAGTTAGGACATACGTACCCGGTTTAGATGAAATTCTGTATGGAGGGATACCAGAAAGAAATGTGGTACTTCTATCCGGCGGACCCGGTACCGGGAAGTCGATATTGGCGAAACAGTTCCTGTATAACGGTTTAACGAAGGACGACGAGGCTGGAGTATTCGTAGCCCTCGAAGAGCACCCCGTTTCAGTACTTAGAAGTTTTGCCCACTTCGGTTGGGATGTAGCTAGATTTGAAAGAGAGGGGAAGTTTGCGATAATTGACGCGTTCACCTCCGGTATAGGTTCGACGGCTCAGAGGGAAAAGTACGTTGTTAAAGACGTAGACAACGTGGGTGAACTAGTGGACGTCTTAAGGCAAGCGATAAAGGATACCGGTGCTAAAAGGGTAGCAATAGACTCGGTGAGCACGCTCTATTTAAGTAAACCTGTTGTCGCAAGAAACGTTGTAATGATGTTGAAGAGGGTGATAGCGGGTTTAGGCTGTACAGCTATGTTCGTTTCGCAAATATCAGTTGGTGAGAGAGGTTTTGGCGGGCCGGGAGTCGAACACGCGGTTGACGGCATAATTAGGTTAGACCTAGATGAAATCGATGGCATGCTCTATAGATCAATTATCGTCTGGAAAATGAGGGACAGTAAGATCTCGATGGTCAGGCATCCTATGGACATTACAGACAACGGAATAGTGGTACAATGGGATAAGTACTTGAAAATGACTCCTCACTCCGCTGAAATCAAGCCTTTACCCAAAGAAGAGGTCGAAGCCATGAAGAAGGCGTTGGAGGAGGAAACGAAAGAGACTGGAGAGCAGGAGAAAGAGGAAGAAGAGGAGTGATGTTTCCCAAGGGGATAACAATAGTTTACGCGACCGCTGACGATAAAGCTTAGGGAAATTCTTATTCAATTCATAACTTCATTGTCGTCAAGGAAGACTTTTACGTCATCGAGCTTATACTCACAAATCTTTGCTACCCTCATTATTAGGTTATTCTATTCGCTTCTGTGGGCAGGCGAGTCCTTCCTGGTAGGCACTTGCGCTTGGAATATCGTATAATTACCGGAAACTAAGTAGGAAATTGCTACAGCTATCATTGTACCGGGAAGTAACTGAAGGCTACCGGTCATTTCTGTAACCACTACTGTTATTGACAATGGAACTTTACCGGCAGCACCGAAAAATGCAGCCATTCCTACTATTACGAATGGTGCAACTGTGGGCACTAGAGTTGGAAAGAAGTAATGAAATAGCAGTCCGACATCGGCGCCTAAAAAAGCTCCTATAAATAAGCCTGGGGCAAAAACGCCTCCGCTCCCACCGCTTCCTACGCTAAAAGCAGTTGCAAGAATTTTAAGTATTGGCAGAAGGAGAAGAAGAGCTATCACGGGCAGTACGGGTGAATAGAACACGCCAAACCTCTCATATTCAGCTAAGTCAATCCAACCGTAACCATTCCCCATAACTTCCGGGGCAATTAAGGCAATCCCGCTGGCTACTAAAGCTCCTATTACGGGTTTAAAGTAATTATTAATGGGAAGTCTTTTAAAGAGCCCATGAACTCCGTAAAAAACTTTAACATAAACTATCGCCATTAAGCCTGAAATTAACCCCAGAACAGCGTAGAAAGGTAAACGTAACGGGTTAAAAGTTTCAGTGTAATAGCCAAATACTGGGGTGAACCCGAAAATGAAACCAAAAATGGAATACCCTATTGCGGAAGCCACTAACGCGGGATAAATTACTTCCGGTTCTAAATCCCTTCTATAAAGTATTTCCGCAGCTAATAATGCACCGCCTATTGGGGACTTGAATATTATACCAATTCCAGCCCCTATACCTACGGCAACCATTCTTCTCCTATCCTCTGGAGACAATCCGAGCAGATCCGCAACAACAGAACCTATACTGGCGGAAAACTGTGATGTAGGACCTTCCTTACCAGCACTACCACCGGAGCCTATTGTTATTGAGGATGCGAGTATCTTTACCGGTATAACAACCCACCTTATCTTCCCTTTCAGGTAGTGGTAAGCCCTAATTGCAGCATCAGTCCCGTGGCCTTCAGCCTCTGGAGCGAAAGTGTAAACAATTAGGCCAGAAAGTAATCCCCCTAATGCCATTGAAAGAGGGATTAAGTAGTAGTTTCCTGGCGAGAATGTGAAAGTCAATGGGTTTCCACCCTCACCTATAGGTCTTGGGTAAGAAATTTTAACAAATTGAAATAGAAAAACATGCTCGAAGAAGTAAAGAAGGAGGTAAAACGTGATAGCTGCTATTGAAGAAATGATACCCATTAAAACCCCTAAGATGAACCACTTCTCGAAATAAGGCAGCGATGACAGCCTACTCATGTGAGACTCTTTATATCTAAATAACTTATAAATTTGTTATTTTATTGTAAACTAGAAAGATCTATATTATATACCTAGTAGGAAACCTTCTATAGTGTCTTATCAAGCGATGAAGCGAAAAACGGCAAGACACTTGGATGCCTTGAGGAGATTAGGACTCTCAACAATAGTTTATCTCCCTTAATCGGGGGTGGCTACAAGGAAAGTACAATATGCATTCTTGAGAACTCAAAGAGGTCTTTAGGTAATCCTCCGGATCTTTTAACTTCCCCTGAATAAAACATGTTGTGCTTAAGTACGTCGAGTATACACGTCATTCGCTTTGCGAGCCTCTCCTGACTGTCAACGTTTATAAAAAGGTTGAGGACGGTAAAGTTGTAGCGCTACTAAAGACAATGTTGTACAAGAATCGGGGAGTAGTAATATATGAGACCGACAAGCTTGACGGGGGCGATTTAATAGAAGTAGTACCTAACGATATGGACGCGATTATAAACGTCGTAAGAAAATTTTATGACCCTAAGAGCGATGATATAACGGTTTTCGGCGAAAAGAACCTTGTGGACGAGTTTGTAGAGAAGTTTTCTCAGTGATGAGAAAACTGGGACACCAGAGGGGTGAAGAGCCATTCATGCGCTGATTTATCCGAAAATGAACCTTCCCCACTTGTACCGGAAGACCGCACCTATTATCAGGAACACTACCGCGATAGGCACAGCTATGTAAGGTACAAGCTGCCAACCTGGTACGTGTTCTAGTATGTCAGCTACCCATAGAGTGAGTAGTAGGAACGCCGCTAAAGGGCCAATAACGGCAAACCATGTCATGGCGCTCCACTTCTTACCCATGAGTTCGATTGAAGACGTTCGTACTAAAAATTTATTCGCTTAAAACTTTTGTAATTAACTCGTACGCGTTTACGTTCTCCTCTTGTTTTCCCGAAGATATTGATAAACGTTTAAACAGTGTTAAGGACTTTTGAGAGTCCGCACTAGGCGTATCGATCTTTCCTTGACTTACTGATAAGAAAACGACTCGCTGTGCCGTTTTATGAGCACCAGGAGAGTCGCGTCGTTACGTCATAGCCTTGGAGATCAGGAACCTAATTCCTCCGAGAGCCGCCAGCGTAAGAGAGAGCAACGTGAGGTCAGATATAGCGCCACTGAGTATCGCGACGATTATCTCTCTAAGAGCGAAAGCCGTGGTGGCGTCGATTACATACACGACGCTTTTACCCTTACCGCTCACATACGCTAGGATGAATTCCCTCAGCTCTAGGAATATTATGACGTTAAGCCCGTTGAGAATCAGATCCTTTAAAGCCCCTGAAGGGTTTGACTCCAGTACATCAAAGACGAGTTGGTACGCCGTAAAGACTACGAAATAAACAGCCCCTAACAGAAATAGAATCTCAAGAATAAGGCCTATTGCCTCGGCTATGAGGCTTTCTTTGATGAGATCCCTTATGCTCCTCGTCAAGCTCGATGTAGAATACAAACACCAGAATATATTTTCGCTCAATCTAAATGACTTTAGTTAAAAAAAGTTTAAATAAAAGGAAAGCTTTTAGGAGACCGTTACGGTCACTTGAAACTCGGTTCCGTAAGCCTCATACTGGCCGTCAGCGTCGTAAACCCTTACTATATAGGTTCCAGGGTTGATGTGAAACGGTACCTGTAGCTTAACAACGAAGTTCTGGCCAAGGGGAGCCAGTATGCCCACGCCGTAGTTGCCTATGTGGATGGGTTTTGCAGGGTGAAGCGGAAACTCGTTAATTATGTCGCTTTGAGGCAACATACCTAACTGCTGACCAGTCCATTGGTACAGGACCGTGCCGTTGGGGTATAGGATCTGCACTAGGACTATGAAACCTCCGTAGGTGTCGGGCCCAGCCGTCCTAGTTACG
>Ga0326758_100037_pt1 | contig 79672 bp, 90 predicted proteins | sample GCRJH_S_FD_207221 | JGI IMG/M metagenome (GOLD analysis project Ga0326758, IMG submission 207221) | Hot spring sediment microbial communities from Geyser Creek Basin, Yellowstone National Park, WY, United States - GCR.JH_S | ecosystem: Environmental > Aquatic > Thermal springs > Near-boiling... | reverse complement strand
CAATCATCTTTAATGATGAATTTGGTTAGTCAAAATTCAAGATCTACGGCAACTGGTATGAATCAAGCTGCTAGATTATTTCCATCTGCTATTGCAACAATATCTAGTGGATTCATAATAAATTACATAGCTTTACCAATACCTTTCTTTTTAGCATTTATAGTTAATATCGCAAATATATACCTTTATAAAAAGTTCTTTAAAGATATTGAAACAAACAATGGCATAAAAAGTGTTTTAATTGAATGAAATTTTTAATATATAAATGATTATTCAAGATATTTGAATTTAAAATAATAAATCATATTTTTAAAGTTCCTAAAATATAAATTATATAAATTTTTGAGACTAATTTATTTTTAAGAATTCATTTATTAATCATATTTATGTTATTTTCATCGAAAATATTTTTCATATTTCTACATATTTCATTATTTTCCTACTTGATGTTTATTTAGCTATTTTTAAATTTTATTATATAACATCATTATATGCCACTGAGATGTGAGCTATTCATAAAAGAAATGCTTCCTTCAATTAGAAAGGAATTATCAAAAATATTGTATGATAATTATAAAATGTCTCAGGAAGAAATCGCAGATAAATTATCAATAACACAATCTGCAGTTTCTCAATATTTAAATGGTATAAGAGGTAAATCTTATTTTGAATTTGATCAAGAAGATAAAATTATATTAATTAAAATGGCAGAATTATTAAAAGATAAAAATATTAAGTTAATAGATCTTCAACATATGTTATGTCAATTATGTGAAAAAAGATATAAATATGTAAAATGCTATATTAAAGTATGAGTATATTTGATATAAAATCTGTTGCAATTGTAGGAGCAAGTAATAAAGAGGGAAAGGTTGGAAATATAATATTAAAAAATTTCATTAAAAGATTTCCTGGAAAAATATATCCCGTAAATCCAAATTATGATAATTTATATAATCTAAAATGTTACAAAAATATTCTTGAAATAAATGAAAACATAGATGCTGTTGTAATAGCAATACCTGCAGAAGGTGTTCCTGAAGTTGTAAAACAAGCTGGAGAAAAGGGAGTAAAATTGGCAATAATAGTTTCTGCTGGATTTTCTGAAGTTGGAAGAAAAGATCTTGAAGAAAAAATATTAGAATATTCAAAAAAATATGGGATAAGAATATTGGGACCAAATGGTATGGGTGTATATGATCCATATAATGGTATAGATACATTTTTTGTTGATGATAAAAGGTTAATAAGACCAAAGAAAGGAAAAATTGTTTTATTATCGCAATCTGGTGCAATTGCTTTAGCAGTTATGGAATGGTTATCAAGTAAAAATATTGGTGTATCAAAGATAATTTCTTATGGAAATAAAATTGATTTAGATGAAGTTGAAATATTAAAAGAATTAAAGGATGATCAAAATTCTAAGGCAATATTTATATATATGGAAGGATTAAGGGAAGGGAGGGGTAAAGAATTTTTAGAAGTTGCAAGTCAATTAAATAGACCAGTAATAGTATTAAAATCTGGAAAAACAAAAAGAGGTTCTGTTGCAGTTTCTTCTCATACAGCATCTATGGCTGGAGATTATGAAGTATATAGAAATCTATTCAAACAATATAATATAATTGAAGCAAAAAGTATGGGGGATTTCATGATTTATTTAAAAACTCTGGCATTTTATTTATAATAATATGGTAATTTATATATATACAAACGGAGGGGGTGAAGGTGTTTTAACAACAGATGCTTTAGAAGAAAATAATATTAAAATAGAAGAAACACCAGAAGATGTTAAAGAAAAATTAAAAAATATTTTACCTTCTTTTTCTTCATTTCATAATCCAATAGATACTACAGCTCAGGCAAATGAAGATCAATATATAGAAGGATTGAAAATTTTATTAAATGATTCAAGAACAGAAGGAATAATTGCAATATTATTACCTCAATTACCTTCCTTTACAGAAAAATTTCCTGAAAAATTATCAAAAATAATTAATAAAAAAGTTCCCTTAGTATTTTTAATATACGGAGGAGGATTTACAGAACAAATAAAAATATCTGTTGAGGAATATTTACCAGTATTCGAATCTCCAGAAGAAGCTGCTAAAGCATTGTCTTTTTTATTAAGATTAAAGAGAAATAATTGGATATAAAATTTTTATAAATATTTTCTTTAAGGATAATATGCGAATAAGAAAAAATAAAAAAGTATGTTTTTATCTATATTTTTTAGGATTTTTCTTAGTATATTTGTTAGATAATACAATATTATTTATCTTCTTCTCTATATTTATTGGGATTAAGATATTATAAAAATTTAGATCAATAATTAAGCGGACCCGGGGGGATTCGAACCCCCGACCTACGGCTTAGGAGGCCGTCGCTCTATCCATGCTGAGCTACGGGTCCTTCTTAATTTAATTCAATTATTCTTTTATTAAATTTTGATTTTTGTTTATTATAATAAACTAATTCTTTTAAAGTCAAAAAAATTTATAAATATCAACATTCTACTAACTTATTTATGAAGGGTATATCTCCAATTATTGCAACAATATTATTAATAGTAATGACAGTAGCAATAGCAGGATTAATGTATGCATGGTTAGTTGGATTGTTTAATCCTTTAACACAATCTACATCAAATCAAGTTATTCAGGCTACACAGACAGTATCTTATAGTATATCAAATATATATATTTCTAGTGGTAATATATATGCAGTAATATACAATGGTGGAAATGTACCAATTAATAATAATACTTTAAGTATAATAGCTCAAGAATATTATGCTTCAAATGCTACATATGATGGTAATACAGATTCATGTACTGCATCAGTAGTAAATGGCAATTCACCAATTCCACCAAATCAACAAGCTACATTATTATTATCATGTTCGGGTCCAGTCAATATAGTTAATGATTGGAGTACTGGAGATTATTATTATGTGTTTACATTTTCGTATAAGGGTGTATCTGTCCAAGCAACATTATCTGCATCTTAGATTTAAAGATTTTTTATAATTAAATAAAAAATTTTTATAAAAAATTACTTCCTTGAAATTTTATGCTTATGCATCTTCCAAAATTTATCTATTTCTTTTAATATTGCAAGATATCCCTTTCCAAGATTCATTGATAGTCCTTTCTTTCTGATCTCTTCTAATATCTTATAAAGATTCCCCATATGCTTTCCTAATTGAATAATTTCCGGATAAGCTCTATTTAAGTTAATTCCATATAAATTTCCCATTAATTTTATATATTTATTTAATTCTTTTAAACTATCCTTAGTTATTTTCTCAAGTTTGTCAATATTCCAAGAATTTTTTTTAGATTCATTTAAAAGTTTTCCTATATATTTATCTATCTTTTTGTATTCTTTTTGTATATTTTTTATAATCTTTTCCATTTCTTTCGGATTTCCTCTAAGTAATCCTCTTCCAAAGGGCAGTTCCATAAATTTTAAAAGAATTTTGGTAATTATAAAATTTTCGAATCTTAACTTTATAAATAAATTTAACTTTATTTTAATAAAAATATATCAATATTAATTTAGATAAAATATTATGGTAACAAATATAGTATAAATATCTATCCTAAGACCTTATTTAAAATACTCTTAATATCTTCTTCAGAAAAACCTAAGAATACAATTTCTCCATATTTATATACCAATACATCTTTTTCTCCCAACTTTAACCAGATGGAATCATCATTTTTTTCCTTTATTTCAAAATTATTTAATAAGTTTATTAATTTATTAAGGAATTCATCATCAAATTTTTTATCAAACCTTACAGAAAAATTATTTATTCCGCAAAGTTTATTTATATTATATTTCATTATGATAAAATATAATTAAAAAATATAAGGATTTTGTATAAATTTATTTTATGATAAATCCAAAAGAAATAAGAAAAGATTTCCCAATTTTTGAAAATAATCCTAATTTAATATATTTCGATAATACTGCTACAACTCAAAAACCAAGACAAGTTATTGAAAAAATAAAGGAAGTTTATGAAAAATATTATGCGAATATTCATAGAGGTGTATATAAAATAAGTGAAATATCTTCTGAAGAATATGAAAATTCTCATAAATTGGTTGCAGATTTTATAAAATGTAAAGATTGGAGAGAAATAGTTTTTACAAGAAATACTACAGAATCAATAAATCTTGTTGCATATTCATATGGTTTAAATAATATAAAGAAAGATGATAAAATTTTGATATCTTCTATGGAACATAGTTCAAATTTATTACCATGGAGGTTTGTATGTAGAAAAACTGGAGCAAAATTAGAATATATTAATGTTAAAGATTATAAATTAGATTTAGATGATTTTGAAAGAAAGATAGATGAGAAAACAAAAATTGTTTCTATAACTCATGTATCAAATGTTTTGGGTACAATAAATCCTATAGAAGAAATAATAAAAATTGCTCATGAAAAAGGGGCTTTGGTTTTGATTGATGCTGCACAAAGTTCTGGACATTTACCAATAGATGTTAAAAAACTAGATGTAGATTTTTTAGTATTTAGTTCTCATAAAATGCTAGGACCTTCTGGAATTGGTGTATTATATGGAAAAGAAGAATTATTAGAGAATATGGAACCATTTTTATGGGGTGGAGATATGATTACAGATATTGATTTTGATAAAGAATATTTAAATGATTTACCATGGAAATTCGAAGCCGGAACACCGAATATCGCAGATGGAATTGCATTTGGAGAAGCAATTAAATATTTGAATAAATTGGGAATGGAAAATATTGAAAAATATGAACAAGAATTAACAAAATATTTCTTAGAAAGATTTGAAGAATTTTCAAATAAATATAAAGATGTAATATTAATGGGATTAAAGGATTATAAAGATAGAGAGGCAATATTCTCATTAACATTTAAAATAAATCCGCATATAATTGGAAAAATGCTGGATTCTTATAATATTACTGTTAGAACAGGATATCATTGTTGTTATATACTATTTAGACATTTGGATTTATATAAATATAAAGGATCTGTTAGGGCTTCATTGTATATTTATAATACAAAAGAAGAAATTGATTTCTTCTTTGAAAAATTAGAGGAAATTGTTAAAAGATTTAAAGATAGTCCATTAAAAGTATCTTTATAATTTATTATTCAAGGTATATAAAACAGCTTTTAGATTAGACATAATATGATGAAAGTAATTATGTAGAAATATCTATAGCTATTATGGTGTATAATTTAATGAAAATTTTATGATATATAATCTTAATGAAAGATTTCATAATGAGACTGGATATCATTTTCAGAGTTATTACTCATTAAAGGAATTAGAACTCTCTTAAATAACGTAAGAACTGTTGTATATCGCTTAGGACTATTTAGTATTTGTCTCTGAAAGATATAAAAAGTTACTTATATTGTAGAAAATCTAGTAAAACATCCTGAAAAGTATAAAAAAGATTTTGATGAATATATAGGGTATAAAGCAGAAAAGTAAAAGAAAAAATAAAATTTTTAATTTTTATTTGATAAATAAATAAAAATTTTACAAAGTTATGTTTCTATAGTTCTATTTTATAATTCCAAGTCTGTGCAATTTATCCTTGTATATATCCCAAGAGTGACGTATAGTAAGTAATTCTGTCTTTATATTTTTTATAATTGGATCTAATTTTATTCTTTGTTGTGACTTTATCAATTTATGGTCTTCTTCTAACATTTTATAGAAATTTTTAATAGAATTTTCTAATTGATTAATTTCTGGGAAATTGTGTAAGTTATAATCATGTGACAATAATTTCTTATGTTGTTCTATATCTCCTAAAATTCTTTTTATTAAATTTGTAGCCCTTTCTAGATTAGTTGAATTAAGAATATGAACTTCCGGTTGTATAAACTCTTTAAAAAGTTCTCCAATATCTTTATCAGTCCTTTCTACTTCTTTTTTTAATTTTCCATTTATATTAATTCTTCCTAATCCAAATGTCCATGCCATAAATTTTAGGAGCATTTTGGAAATTATAAATTTTATAATTTTAGGTTCCTGCTTCACTTATAAAATATATCAAAAACTCTAAACAATATTATGAGCCTTCTATTGATGACGGATAATCTTGGTTATGCGACACGAGTCTTACGGTAGATGAGCTCATATTTTCACATAATTTTTTAATTAAGTTTTAATGAGGTTAGGCAAGGTTAATTATTAAATAAAAAACTGGAATCTTCATAACACACGATTATATATACAGGATGCTTATATTTAATCATTTAATATCCACTCAAGATTATCTCCATAAAGCTTAATTATATCTATAGCTTTTTCTTCATCTAAATGTATAATATCATCTATTATATTATATATATTTTCCTCTAATGACGATTTATATACAGCTACAATAATATTTCCATAACAAAATCCTAGATCATAAGGAACATATTTATTCTTATTTTTATCTTTTTTTAGTTCATTTATTTCTTCAATATAATTTCTACATATAGGTATATTAAAATATGCAGCTATATATCCTCTTTCATCTTCGTGAAAACCATTTACTAAATAATACATTACAACTTCAAAAGCAGAAGCTCTCAATTCAAGATTCTTTAAAATAGTAAAATAGTCTATATCTTTAATAAGAGAACCATCGACCAACTCATCTAAAATGCTATAATCAATAGAATGCCAAATCTCATGAAATATTACTGAACGAATAATAGCTTCTTCTATAGCTTTTTTTATATCTCTCTCATTTATATAAAATGGATATAAGAATTTTAAGTTATAGGACTTATTTAAATATTCTATACTTTGTATATTACTAATAGATCTTATTATTTCTTTATAACCTAAAGATTTTAATTGTTTATCTACAAATCTTTCAATGGATTTTTTTGAAAAAATAATTTCATTTTCAAATTCTGAATACTCTCCAATAATTGAAGGTTCATATTCCAATATTTCTAATTCTGGTTTTATATAATTTATTTTATACTCTCTTTTTATATATTCTATTATACCAAATTTTTTTAGAATTTTAAAAGCTTTTTTATACTCCCTTTCTATAATTTTATCTAAATCATCTTTTAAAGGAAGTACCTTTTTTACTAAAGAAAACACTTTTTTACATTATAGGCCATATCATTTATATATTCTTTTGGATCATTCAATATTATATAGTAGTTACATAAAATTTATAAACTTTTATTATTCATAATTAACAAGAGAAAATAAATAAATGATTAAAAAATATGTTTTATTGTCTTAAAGTCCTAATCTAGCCCAAATATTATTTATATAACAACATTAATACCTTAGGTAATGTGTTAAACAGTCTGTTTATATCAATATAATAGTCTTTAGTTTTAAGCAATGTATTAAGCATTTTAGTTATATCCATACCTTCTTCTTCAGAGAAATATTTGAGTTTTTCTATTATATTTTTTATATTTAGTTTTGGTGATTGTTTATCTTTATTTAATATATTTTCATAAATATATATGAGATCATTTGCAAAACATGATCCTAGAGAATAAGATAATGCAGGGTCCTTTTTCTTTATAAATCTTTCACATATTTTAATATTTCTTTCCATAATTTCATATACTTCAGGATATTTATATAATTCATTTTTATAAAAGTATACCAAAAATGCAAAAGCAGAAGCGTTCCATTCATTATTACCACCTATTAAATGAAGTACAACATGTCCAGTTTCGTGATTTAATATCGGTTCAACAGCGGCTTTTTCTATAATCTTTTCTATATTATTATAATTTTTATATACTGGCCATAATACTTTATGATTCGATATGGTAAATAGATTATTATTAGAATTTTCGTTCTGACTAATCAAAATTTTATATGTAAATTTTTCTATTGGTTTTTTTATAATATAAATTTCATTTGTTTCCGAATCATATATTCCAGCAGCTTTTTTATTTACGTTATCTTCTCCATATTTCTTTATTAACGGTTTTATTGATTCTAATATTATTAATTTTGGTCTTTTAAATTCTATATTATTCTTTTTAAGATAGTCTATAGTCTCATCGAAATTATTTCTTATAATCTCATCTAAATTAACTCTTTCTTCCGACATTACTATATGATAGTAGCAAAAATTTATAGATTTTTATATTTTATGTCTGAATTTCGTAGATATAATAAAATCATAATTTTAACTAATGTAGCAAAATTTTAATTACTGATGATTCTTTATACAAATAAAGCATTTACGCCTTCATTCTTTGCAATTTCATATTGCTTTTTATCATATGTTACTAACTCAAGGTTCTTTGATTTAGCTAATGCAATGAACAAAGAGTCATAAATAGTTATTTTATTTCTATTAGAAATTTTAAATGCTTCTATTAAGTAATCATCTTAATTTATAATTATTATAGCTTCACTTTTTAATAAGTCATAAAGTATTTTAATTGCAAGGTCCTCATACATTTTTCCTATAAGAATCTTTTTCCATAGAGCATTAGCAACCTCTTTTATTGATAAATCTAGAGTTATAACTCCTTCTTCTATATTTGAGCTACCTTTTCCCAACCCTCCTCTTTAGAGAAAAATTTTACTAGGGAAGAAGAATCAATGACTCTCACGATCTTCTCTTATTGATTTTGTAGAGAAACCTTTTTCGCTAGGTTTAATATCTTTTGATTCTTCAATCCATTTATTTACATATTCTTTAGCCTTAACCTTTATATAAAGTTCTTCTAAAAACTTTTTTATTTCTTGGCTAATATTTATTCCATGTTTTTCTAATTCCTCTTTTATTTCTTCTTTTATCCTAACTCTGATGGTTGTATACATAATTGTTTATTAATTTTATCATTCATAAAAATTTCTATAAAAGATTAGTTTAAACTATTGAAAGTTTTTCTTATTTTAATAGAATATAATTATAGTTTTCTCTTGTATACATCTTTTATATATTAAATATTCAATGAAAGAAAAATCTCTAGTTACCTTTATTCAATATATTATAACCATTTTGCTATAACTTTTCTATATGTATTCTATATAGAACAAAGATAAATTTTTAGATGAGAGTTTATGATAATTTAACAATAATTGTTGATAAAACTCTTATTGAAGCTAAAAGTGTATTGTAATATTTAATAGTTAAAACTTATTAAACAGTTAATTAAATAATTATAATGACAAAGTATATATTTATTACGGGAGGTGTGTTGTCTGGGTTGGGTAAGGGTATAACAACATCTTCTATTGGCAAAATACTCCAATCTCGCGGTTATCATGTAACAGCAATTAAAATAGATCCATATTTAAATGTGGATGCTGGTACAATGAATCCATTTCAGCATGGTGAAGTGTTTGTAACTTTTGATGGTGGTGAAACAGATTTAGATTTAGGACATTATGAAAGATTTCTTGATGTTGAAATTCCTAAATATCATAATATAACTAGCGGTCAGGTTTATTATAAAGTAATTAGAAGAGAGCGTAAAGGAAAATATTTAGGTCAGACAGTTCAATTAATACCTCATGTTACTGAAGAAATAAAGAGAAGGATAATGTTAGTAGCAAAACGTGAAAAACCTGATATAATTTTAATTGAGATTGGAGGTACTGTTGGTGATTATGAAGGATTACCATTCCTTGAAGCTGCAAGACAAATGAAGCTTGAGATGTCTAATAATGTATTGTTTGTTCATGTTGCTTTAGTTCCTTTATTATCAACTACAGGTGAGCTTAAAACAAAACCATTGCAACATAGTGTTGCTGAGCTTAGAAGAGTTGGCATTCAACCAGATATAATAATAGTAAGGGCTCCAAAGTTGCTTGATGAATCAAATAAAAGGAAAATATCTTTATTTACAAATGTACCAGTTAATGCTGTATTTACATCACCTGATGTAGATACAATTTATAAAGTGCCACTCATTTTAGAAGAACAGGGCCTTGGAAAATATATAGTAACAAAATTGGGATTAGAACCTAAAGAACCTAAACTAGATGATTGGGTAAATTTTGTTAATTCTCTTGAGAATAGTAAGGATGAAGTTAATATATACATGTGTGGTAAGTATGTGAAACTCCATGATTCTTATATAAGTATTGTTGAGGCTATAAAACATGCTGCTGCCAAATTAAATATTAAGCCAAATATTATTTGGTGCGATACTGAGGAGATTGAAAAAGATCCTTCAAAGATTAAAGAACTTAATAATGCTGATGCTGTTATTGTATTACCAGGTTTTGGAGCTAGAGGTGTTGAAGGTAAAATAGAGGCTATTAGATATGTTCGTGAGAATAATATACCATTTCTTGGAATATGTTATGGAATGCAATTAGCTATAGTAGAGTTTGCAAGAAATGTTGCCAATCTTAAAGGTGCTCATACAACAGAAGTTGACCCCAATACACCATATCCAGTTGTTGATATAACGCCAGAAGAAAAAGATATTAAAGAGCTTGGTGGTACAATGATACTTGGTAATAGGAGGATTAATATTGTTGAAGGTACAATAGCTCATTCAATTTATGGAACAACAGAAATAGTAGAGAGACATAGACATAGGTATGAAGTAAATCCTAAGTTCTTCAAGATACTAACTGAAAAAGGCCTTGTTTTCTCTGCTTGGAGATCTGATGTTCCAAGAGTAGAAATGATAGAGTTACCAAATCATTATTTCTTTGTAGCTACACAATTTCATCCAGAATTTAGAAGTAGACCATTAAATCCACACCCATTATTTGTTGCACTATTAAATGCTGCATACAGTAAAAAGCAAGGATTGCCTTCTCCCTGGTCTCATATGCTTGTTAGATAACTTTTCTTTATAATTTAACTAGTTAAAGATTATTTAAAAGATGCTAAAGTAAAATAATTATATTTATCTTTTAATTATTGAGATGAAAACGAAATATAAATAATTTTTATTATATCTTCCTTACTAATCTTATGATTGTTAAATTAATATCATGGGTAATAAAAATATGCAAAAATATAGAGTATATACATTAAAGATTAAAATTTAAAATTAAATATTAGTATTATGGAATATTGTGAAGATTTTTTAAATAGAATAACATGGAGTAGATATCCTGAAGTTTATGAAGATTTAAATATAGAAAAAATGAGAAGAATCATTTGTGAAAATGTAGATTATTTAATGAGATTAAAAGGTGAAAAAGCTGTTGAAGAAGTAATCAATAATGATATAGTAGCTGGATATTTTAGAATGTTATTAATGACAAGAGAGATTTTAAATATTCCAAGAGAATTTTTAACTCATATTTATTTAATCAAAGAAAAATTTAGCGAAAAGATGTTGAATGAATTAATAATTATATTAATAAAATATGAAAAATTATTTCAAGAACATGTAAAATTATTTTCTGAGTCTACAATGTTTGTAATAGAAACTATTGGAAAAAAATAGGGAAAATTTGGATGAAGGAAGATTAAAAGTTTTAATAAAGACATTAAATTATGTATATAAAATAATATATATGAAATATGAATGAAAAATAAATTATGTTATATATTCAACTTTATCTTTGAGTTTAAATTTAATCTTTGATAAAGATATAGATAGTAAATTAATAAGGGATTTTTTAATAAGAATTACTAAATATTTTAGTAAAGATTCGCGTTCTTTATCAATATTTGAACATAATCTCTTACGCTTGAAGGATAAAATCTCTAAAGAAAAATTTATAAAATTATTAAGTATACTTTCTTCTAGTAGTTTTTATAGTAAAATAAGAAAGAGAAGAGATTTAACGTTATTGATAGATAAAATTGGTAAGAATTCTTCAATTATTGATCTTATAGATAATATAAATTTTGAAAAAATAAAAGCAAAAGATATCTTTTATATTTTAGTAAGATATTTTGAAAATATATATTTTAATGAAAAAATAAATCAAGAAATAAAATTAGAAATATATAATCAACTAATAAATAAAGGAGGAAGAATTGTTAGATATATAATAATTCATACAAATAATGAAAAGTATAATTTTATAGATTATGATAGATTATATAATGTTATAAATTTAATGGGAAAAGATTTATTTACAAAATATCCAAATATACTAAAATATTATCCCCAATTTGTTTCTTTTAGATTATATAGATTGATAAATTCTGAAAAAGATTTAGAACATTTAGAAAAAGAATTAAATAAAAGAGATCCTTATGAACTTATAACTGATTCTAAAATATTGGAAGAAATATATAGAGGCATAATAAGTAAATATAGTTTAACTTTGGATTATTTAATAAAACTTTTAGACCATATAGTTAAAAAATATGGAAAGAAAAGAAGATTAATTACAAAAATATTAGATGATATTGAAGAAATAAATAAATTTGATAAATCAAGTTATTTATCACAAGTACTTGAATATAGATTATTCCACATTAAAGATAATATTGGAAAAATTGGAGCATGGTGTGATTATTTTTCACATGAAAGTATATATTATAAGTGGATTATTATTAATTTTAAGAAAAAATTAGAAAAGATGAGTAGGTAGGAATTTATATAATTATTTTACTATATTTTTTTATGCTATTATTATATTCATAATTTTATGTGTAAATGTTGAATTGTTATGAATGATATTAGAAGATTGTATTTAAATTAATCAAACGATATAAGTCGATGATAACATTTATATTAAAATCTCTAACTTAAATTTCTTATATCTATAACAAAAACAAATATATTTTTATATTTTGGCCATATTTGCTTTGGATATTGCCTAAAATCTTTTTAATTTGTATTCATAATATTTAATTAAAGCATTATGATATCTTACTTCATTAGATAGATTATTATGATAGTTTACTATTAAGGATTTTTATGAAAATTTTTGTTTTGAGTTTATTTTTTTAATTCTTTGTCAATATACGATCTTAAGACATCTTCTATGATCTTATTAATATCTGCTGATACTCTTCTTATCTCATCATTTTTATCTCTTTGTTCAAATATAAAATGTCCTATCAAATAAGCAAGGATTGTATTTTCTCTCGGAATTTTAGAAATTTCAGTTTTTTCTTCTAATTGTTTAATTTGATCTAATTTTTTCTCTAAGAATTCTTTCCTATTTATAATTGGCTCTATTAAGTCAGAATCTTGCAATATATATATTGCTGATAGCTCTGTCGTAGTTTCAAGGTTTAAAATCCAATTGTTTGTATTCTTATTATCATATTCTTTATAACGAGGATCATCAGGTTTTATATACTTATCAACCACATCATTTATCATAGGAATAATATTTGGCAAAATATAAAGACTATCTTTATTTGTTGAATGAACATACTCATGTATAATTGTTGCAAGTAAAGGGTCAAATTTAGAAAATAACTCATCTTTTATTATTGTTATTCTTGTTCTTGATGTGCCCCAAAAAGTATATCCTGTAGCGATATTTTGTGTATGTAAATCTATAAAGTCTTCTAAATATTTTGGGCTCATTTCTGGTATTCTATCTAGGTAATTTTTTTCTCGTGGTATACCATCAGAAGAAATACTTTTTAATATATCTTTAATATCTTGGGGTAGTTCAGAATAATGTTCATTAACACAGTATTCTAATCTAGCTTGTTCGTCTTGTATTTTATATCCATCAGTTAAAGCACATTTTACAATTTCTTTTAATAAAGAGCGATCTATTATATATACTGTTGGATCTCTCTCTTTCTTTTTCTCAGCAAGTTCTAAGAGTCCATCTAAAAGAGATCCCTTTCTTATACTACTCTTATATTTTCTTACTACTTCATCTTTTACCAATTCTGACCACTTATATTCTTCGTATAACTTACTCATACTACTATATTATAGTAGTAAAAATTTTAAAAGTTTTTAAATATTTTTAGAGAATTAAATTTATAAAAGCTACACTATAATTATCACACATTATTTCTTTCTACTAATTTTAATGTAAAGGCCATTAATGATAAATTGCTTCTTAAATAAATTTTTATAAATTACAAATAAATTTTCTAGTGATTGAAAGAAGAAATAAATAATTCAAATAATAAAAAATGAATATTTTAAAATTTATAAAATAAAAAATTTATATGGATTTCCTTAAAAATAATTCAATAGATTTCTTTAAAGAAGGAGAAAGAAATTTAAATGAAGGAAAATATAATTTAGCTATGTTTCATTTAGAACAAGCATTACAATTAGGCTTAAAATATAAATTATATGAACTAACTGGAACATATGATAAAACACATGATATTATTATCTTATTAAATAAAGTTATTGAATTAACGAAAGATAATAAATTAAAAGAAATAATAGATATGGAATATATAACTTTAGAATTAATAAAACAAGCATATATTTCTTCAAGATATTTACCATTTACATATGATAAAAAATCTGCAGAAAAGGCTTATCAAGTAGTTAAAAATATATTAAATGTACTTGGAATACTTTAAAAATAAGTGGGAGGAAAGAATTAAAATATTAAAAAATGCAAGAGAATATGTTAAAAAAATTAAAGAAATTTGTGTTAATGAGATAGATAAAAATTGTAGAATAATTCTGTTTGGATCAATTGTTAGAGGAAATTATAGAATCGATAGTGATGTAGATGTATTAATAATATTACCAAATATTAAGGATAATTTTGAAAGGGCAGAAATTGCTGCAAAAATATATAAAAAATTGGGTATAGAAGATCCTATAGAATTACATATAATATCAGAAGAAGAATATAAAAATTGGTATTCAAAATTTATTGATAAGTATGAAGAATATTAAGTTTTAGATTAGAAATATTTAAAAGTTTTTATTAATTTTTATTACATACAGATTCCTCAATCTTACAATTGGAAAAATCTTTTCAACTTAAGATTTAATAATTTAATTATCTCTTCTAAATTAGTGGTTGTTATAATAAATCTATATAAAGAGAGATTTCAACTTTAATATATTTTAAATTTACAATATTTCATGATTATCTTAGGTTATTATTTATTCATTAATCGTTATATAAAATCTTTCTATATTCTACTGGAAGGAACTTTTATTTTTAAGTTGACTTATAATAGATTAGAAAAAGATTAAAGTATATTTAATTCTTTCTTTTATTTTTGTTATGTTTAAATGTTTAGAATAGGAAAAAGTATCTGACAAAATTTATTTTATGTAGAACTAAATTCATATAATAGATAAGAAATAGAAAAACTTTTAAAGAAAATTAATAAAATTATAAAAGTGGGTGAAGCAATAAAGGCAATAAATCTTACTAAAGCTTTTGGCAAATTTGTAGCTGTTGATCATATAAATTTTGAAGTTAAAGAGGGAGAAATATTTGGTTTTCTAGGACCTAATGGTGCTGGAAAATCAACTACTATAAAAATGTTAACTACAGTATTAAAACCTACTGAAGGAACTGCTATAGTTAATGGTTATGATATAATTAAAGAACCAGCAAAAGTAAGGAATTCTATTGGAGTAGTACCTCAAGAGTTCACTGCTGATGAAGATTTGACAGGATGGGAAAATATGATGTTAATGGCTGGGCTTTATGGTATAAAAAAAGATATAGCTAAAGAAAGAGCTAAGGAATTATTAGATATGGTTGAATTAACTCAAGCAATGAATAGAAAAGTACAAACATACAGTGGAGGAATGAGGAGAAGACTAGAAATAGCAATGTCTTTAATTAGTAGACCAAAGATTTTATTCTTAGATGAACCAACTATAGGTTTGGATGCCCAAACTAGAAGTGCAATTTGGAACTATATTATGAAGCTTAAGAAAGAATATGGTATGACAATATTTGTTACTACCCATTATTTAGAGGAAGCTGATCTTTATGCCGATAGAATAGCTATAATTGATCATGGTAAAATACTTGCTATAGGAGCACCTAGAGAATTAAAAGAAAGTATAGGAGGTGATGTAATTACTTTAAATACTTCAAATGATGATGAAGCTATAAAATTATTACAAAATCTTGATGGTATAATTGATATAAAGAAAGTTGATAATATGTTAAGGATAAAAGTAAAGGATGGAGAAGAAATGGCTCCTAAAATTCTTGAAAGATTAATAAAAGGTGGTTTAAAAGTATTAAAAATGTCAATAACAGAACCCACAATGGATGAAGTCTATATGGAATATACAGGTAGAAAAATGAGAGATGAAGAGGCTGATTCGAAAGAAGTATTTGCAATGAGAAGAACTTTGAGAAGAGCTAGAGGATAAGATGGTTACAGAAATAAAAAAGAAAGAAGAAGATATAAATAGATCTCCATTCCATGGTTTGTGGACTTTAACAAATAGAGAGTTAAAGAAATGGTACAAGGCCCCAGTAATACTTTTATTATCTATTATACAACCAATACTTTGGATAGCACTATTTGGGAAAGCAATGAACTTACAAGCTCTTTTCTCAGGTACAACTCTTTCAATACCTGGGTTGAATATACCAAAAGAAATAATTGATCAAATTGGACAAGAAATATTAAAACAAACTTTTGGAACAACAGATTATTTTTCTTACCTAGCTGCTGGAATGTTATCTTTTATAACATTATTTACTTCAATGCAAAGTGGTATGTCGATGGTATGGGATAGAAGGTTGGGAGTATTGGATAGACTTTTAACAACTCCAGTATCTAGGAGTAACATAATTATAAGTAAAGTATTATCTTCAGTAATTAGATCTTTGGTACAGGCTACCATTGTTCTAATTGTTGCGGTATTATTGGGAATGTCCTTTTATCCTGGAATAAATATATTTGACTTTCTTGGAACTTATGCTGCTCTATTTTTAATGTCTTTTGGACTTTCTTCTCTATTTTTGATGATAGCTATTAGAGCAAGTTCATGGCAGTCACAAATGGCAGTCATGAATTTATTAAATTTACCATTACTATTTACTAGCAATGCATTTTATCCTATAAATTCAATGCCTTACTGGTTAAAACCAATTGCTGAGATAAATCCATTAACTTATTCAAATGCAGTAATAAGGGGAATGTTACTTGGTATACAAACAAACCTAATAATAGATTTTATATATCTTATAGTATTTGCTATAGTTCTATCTATAGTTGGTATAATTTTATCATGGAAGTATATTAGTTCTTAAAAAGTTATTTTTTCTTTTATTTATTATTTATTGGTTGAAAGAAAGATAAGAATTTGAAATGATTTAAAAATTTTATTATTCAGAACTCCACCTTTCTATTATTTCTTTGTTGTCTAGAACTAACATTAGTTTATTCAGGTTAGCTAAAGATCTTTCATGAGCTTGTTTGTCAGAAGAGGATACTGCCTCTCTAGCTATTACTGGTAAGAATCCTAAAGCTTGGGCATGTCTTGCAGAGGTTTCTACTCCGATATCCGTAGCAATTCCTGTGAAAACAATAACATTGATCCCAGCATTTCTCAACATAAGCTCAAAGTTAGTTCCTACAAATATAGAAGTCGTGTTTTTATTTAATATTATATCACTTTCTGTAGGATATACTTCTTTGACTATATCGCCTGGATCAAATCTTCTTTTTAAGTATGGAGGCTGAAATCTTTCTGGTAGGGGCGTTATCTTAGTGTAAACTATTGGAATATTGTATTGCCTAGCAGAGTTTATTAATTCTTTAAGTTTGGTAAGAAATTCTTCTTTATTAAATATTGAATTAACTAGAGCTTCTTGTACATCCCATACTACAAGAACTGAGTTTTTCTTAGTTATCAACTTTTTCATCTCATCTTTATTATACCAATCCATAAACTAAATATTAATTTATAAGTTAAAAAAATTATCATCAAAAATCAGAAATAGAGTCCTATTTAATATTTTTTAAAAATGCTTTTAATCCGGCAATGTTTTTGCTATGATATGGATCTACATTATTCTTTTCTGCCAATTTTAATGTAAAAGTTCTTAATGATAATGTACCTGAAACTAATTCTTCCATTAAATTTCTATATTTTAAATCAAATAAAAGAACATTATTTCCATACATTTCCAACAAATCTTTCATATAATTCATTCTATATTCAATTCTTTCATAATAATTAAATTTCAATAAAATAAAATCTATATTTAATTTTGATATACCTTCCAAATCATGATGATTATATTCTGAAATTATTCCATATTCAGAGAACCATTTTGCATCTTCATTTAGATGCATCTTTAATGCTAAAGCAACAGGTTCATGTTTTACATCTGTATAAATCATTATTGGATTTTTTATATCATTTACAAATATTGATAAATCTTTTAATCTTTCTCTATAGTTTTTTAATATTTCCAATAGTTCATAATATTTTTTCTTATCTAATATTGATAAAATTATTCCTAAAATTACTGGAAATGTATATCTTGTTGCTGGATAATTGTTATCAATTTTTATATAATATAAATTTTTTTCTTTAGCTATTTTTTCCATTTCTCCCCCAGAAGAAATTGCTATAATTTTATTTCCATTATTTATTGCTTCATTCATACAATTTAGTGTTTCTTCAGTGTCTCCAGAATATGATATAAATATTGTTAACCAATCTTTGTCAATAAATTTTGGTAAAAAATAATCTTTACAAACAACTATTTCTCTATCATTTAATATTTGTTTTGTATAATCTCCATAAATTCCAGATCCTCCCATTCCAGATATTAATACCTTTTTATAATCTAATTCTTCAAGGTTTTCATATTTTTTAATTATTGAATAATAATCTAAATAAAATGGGTCATACATAAAATAGAAAAATATTTTAGATATTATAAGTTTATCCTCCAGAAACAGAATCCAATATTTTTATATAATCTCCATCATTTATTATATCATCTTCTGTTACAATTTCTCCATTTTTTACAACAATAAATCTTGAAGGATCTAAATTTAACATATTTAATAAGTCTCTTACATTATTTCCATTAAATTCAATATTATTTTCAGTATAATATCTTTCGATAAATACTCTTATCTTTTTCATTAATATTTTTTAAGTTTTATTCTTAAAAATTTTAAATGAAAAAAGAAGATATTGTAACATTTATTGTAATTACAGTAATACTTTTTGTAATATTTTATATAGCTTTTTATAAATTGTTTGGCAAAAATATAAGTAGTTCAGAAAATATGCCAATAAATATAACATTTTATCCAAATCCATATCAATATAATGCAAATTATGTAAATAATACTTTATATTTAAATATAACTGATTATCAATTACCATATATAAATACTTCTAATTTTATATTAAATATAACTGGGAACATATACAATTTAATATGTGAAAAAGAAATGATATATTCAAATCAATCAGTATTATGCTATGTAAAAAATATAGTTATTGAGAATAATACATTGATTCAATTATTGTATACATTTGATAATGTTTTATACGATATAGAGTATAATATCTCAACTTAAAGTTATAAATAATAATTTTTAAAAAATTAATATGCCGCGGTGCCCGAGTGGCCCAAGGGGATGGATTGCTAATCCATTCCCCGAAAGGGGGCGTGGGTTCAAATCCCACCCGCGGCGTTTATTTTATAAATAAAATATACTAATTACTATAATTATGTATAATCATCATAAGGTAGCAACATTGAATGATTTAATAGAAAATATAGAAACAAAAATAGAAAATTCTAATTATGATAGTTCATATCTAAGGAGATTAGAAGATTTTTTAATAAATAATATAAAAGAGAAATATGGGAATATAACTGCAGTATCTACAATTTTCCTCATTGAAATATATAATAAAAAAGGAAGTTATGAAATTCAGTGGTATTATAGGAATACAGAATTTGCAAATCTTTTTGAAGAAATATTAAGATCAAAAACAAAATCTATGAGATATTATCTAATATCAATTGAATACTATAATGGATATCTTATATTAATAGTTGGAGAACCTGATGGATTAAGTTTTGAAGGTAAGATGAATAATAAAGCAAAAATTTTTGAAGCAAAGTCTTTTAACCTTACTGACTTTATTCAGTCTATAAAAGAATTAAAAGATAAGGAGGATTATATTTTAATTAAAAGAGTTCTCAATAAAATAAAAATAAATTCAAGTCAATTAATATTATATCAATATTTATTAAAGAAGACACAAAAATTTGGCTTAATTGGATGGATAGATAAAATTAATCTTTATGGAAATATTTATTTATATTCTGATAATATAGAATATCTGCTTTGGGCGAGAGAAATAATAGAAAAGAATTTTAATATAATTAAAAAATATGCAATAAAATATAATGCTTATAATTTAAGTTTAAAAGATGTGGAAACTATAAATATAAAAAATAAAAATATATATTACTTTGAAATTGATTTTAGAGTAGAATATAATCAAAAAATAGTAGAAAGTTATCTAAAAAATCTAAATAAACTAATTAAATCTTTAAAGTAAGTGGATAATAGAAATTTATAAAGATTTCTTATATTTTGAATAAAATGAATAAAAGAATTATATTATATTATTTAATTGCAGTATCTATAATATTGATAGGGTTCGTGTCGATTTTTTTATTATATAGTGAAAAATTTAATTTCTTATATAGTAATGAATATTCAGTATATATTCCTGCAGTTCTAAATCAGTCAAATAATTTATCTGGAGAAGTTACACAGTTTTTCTTAAGAATATCTCCAGGTTCTGGAAATGTATATGCAAGTATTCCTCCAATACCATATGATGGTTATGAGTTGGCATATTTATTTGCAAAGGTTGCTGCATGTAATATATATCCAAATAAATGTAATAATTATGATTATTATTTTAGTTCAAATGATGTATTGTTTGCAGAAGGATTTTCAGGTACTGCAGGATTAACATTACTTGTTTTGGAAGCTTTATCAAATAAAACTGCAATAGTTGATTATCCAGTCACAGGTTTTATGTTACCAAATGGAATAATAGCACCTGTTGAAGGTATTAGATATAAACTAAATGCAACTTTACAATATTTTCCATATATGGTAGCTCCATATTATAATAATTCTAACATAATCCCTGTATATACAATACTAGATTTAGAAAAAATATATTTTGGAGAACAATTTAATAGTACATATAATGTTCCTCAAGATTATATAGACGTTATGAAAAATATAACATATGAAATATGTAGTGGAATAAATAATAGTACTGTAAATTATTATATATCTTTAGGAGATTATTATACAGCAGCAAGTTTATGTTTTGAACAAAAAGTTACCAATCCCAAATTTTATCCAAATATAACTAGAGAAGAATTAGAAAAAGATATAAATGATTTTTACAATTATATAAATAATTATCAATGTTTTGGAAATTATGAATGTGAGGAAATAAAATATCAAGTAATATCAAGATTAGAGGATGCTAATGAAACTTTGGATAATTTACAAGAATCATATTGGAGATATTATTCAGCAATTGGTTGGGCTCAATTTTTGCCAATAACAAACAATATATATAAAGAAAATGAATGTTCATTAATCGATCAACAATATACACTAATGCAATATTTATATCAATATCAATTACCATTAAATTTATCTTGTTTTGAAAAAATGGACTATTTATCAGACTTATATTATTTCTATATAGCAAATAGTACAAATTATATTAGTAATGATACTATACAAGCAATAGAACAGTTAGATTATTATTATTATAATAAATATGGATTTTCTATTACTTCTTATAATTATTTACAATTTGGAAAAGATTTAATAAATATGGGTAATATAAATTCTGGTTTGTATTATTTAATATTATCAACAGAATATGCAATATGAAGTTGAAGTTGGAGAGAGGGTAAAAAGAGAAATAAAAAAAGGAAGACAGATTTTTTCTGTAAATTGGATTAAAAAAATTGAGGCAGAACCTGGCGAATTGGTTAAATTAAAATATAATAATAATTTTTTAGCTTGGGGAATAATAAATCCAAAAGATCCTTATCATTATATTAGAATATTTTCATATAATGAAAATATAGATATATATAATGAGATAAAAGAAAAAATAAAGAAAGCGAAAGAATATAGAGAAAAAACAATAAATTATAAAGATCATTATAGATTGATATATTCGGAATCAGATTTTTTATCAGGTTTAATTATAGATAAATATAATGATATATTTGTAATACAAAATTCAAATGCTTTTTTTGACAAAAATATTAATTTAATAAGGGATGCGTTAATAGATATATATGGAAAAGATATTACAATTTATGAAAAAAGTATTGGAAAACAAAGAGAAAGATCTTATTTAAAACCTATAGAAAGGTTTATTTATGGAAATAAATATGAAACTGAAATAGAAGAGGTAAATAAAAAATTTTATATAAATATATTAAAGGGGCAAAAGACTGGATGGTTTTTAGATCAAAGAGAAAATAGAAAGATTGTTAGTCAATTATATGGAAATAGAGTTTTGGATGTATTTTCATATTCAGGATCTTTTGGTATAATTATTAATGGAGAAGAAAAATATTTTATTGAAAAAAATAAAGAGTCCGTTAGTATGTTATATAAAAATTTGAAATTAAATAATATAGAAAATTATAATGTAATAAATGGTAATGCATATAAAATATTAAAACAATTTTATTTAGAAAAAAGAAAATTTGATATAATTATATTAGATCCTCCAGATCTATTGGCAGAAAATTATGAAAAGGGAATTAGGAGTTTTATATTAATAAATTCCATTGCCTTGGATTTAATTGATGAAGGATATTTAATAACATTTTCATGTTCTCAAGATTTAAATGAAAGAAAATTTTATTCGTTGATTAGAACATTAATAAGAAGAAAAAATAAGAAATTTGAAATATTATACAAATTTAATCAAGCTTTAGATCATAAAGTTATATTCCCACATAAAGAATTATCATATCTTAAGGGATTTCTAATAGAAATTAAAAAATAATTATTTATTTTCTACTGTTTGTGGAATTTCTTGTTTAACTTGATTTATTCTTGTTATTCTCCTTATTTCAACATTACTAACAGGAAATATTTTATTTAATGTTGGCTTTATTTCATTTTGTAAATCATAATTTATTACTTTTTCAATTAGTTCATAATATTTTAATGAAGAAATTTTCTCTTCTAAATATTTTCTATATACTTTTCTTATTTCAGTTCTTTGTGATCTATGTGCTTTAAATCTTGTAATAACTAATGGTTTTATTCTTACATCATATCCATCATTTGTTTTTACTATAAATGAATCTTCTATCTTTGATGTTCCCTTTCTAGTTATTCTTCTTATATATGATGGATATAACATTACCTCTTTTACTTCTGTATAAGCTTTTAATCCAGATACTTTATCTATCTGAAATATAACCTTATAGTTCTGATACTTAAAATTATTCAATACAAATGCAAGATTCAAATCTACAGTCCTTCCAATAACATTTTCAATATTATCCTTATTTACTGGTGTTTCTCCAATTTTATTTTCATTAAATATTTCTACAGGTGCATATATATCTACCCATACTTTTTTACCCCAATCAGCATACTTTTTATTATATGCCATTTAATAAAATCTAAAAAATAATTTTAAAAGTATTTTTATATTTAAATTTACTTTATGAATGAAAAAGATATAGAATTCTTTAAAGAGATAGAGAAAAAATGGCAAAAAATATGGGATGAAAAACAAATATATTATTCGAATCCTGATAAAGAAAAGCAAAAGTTTTTTGTTACATTTCCATATCCATATGTAAGTGGATTTCTTCATATTGGTACTGCCTTATCTTTAACTAGAGTAGATATTATTGCTAGATATAAAAGATTAAAGGGTTATAATGTATTATTTCCTCAAGGTTTTCATCTAACCGGATCTCCAATTGTTGCAAAATCATGGAGATTAAGAAATGGGGATAAAAAAATTATAAAGGAATTAAAAGATGAAGGAGTTTCTGATGAAGATATAGAAAAATTAAAAGATCCAGCAGGATGGGCTCTATATTTTGTAGAAAAAGCTGAGGAAGATATAAAAAATTTGGGATGTTCAATAGATTGGAGAAGGAAATTTTATACAACATATTTACATCCATGGTATAATAAATTTATAGAATGGCAATATAGAAAATTGAAAGAAAAAGGTTTAGTTATAACTGGAAAGCATCCTGTAGTATATGATCCAGTTGCAAATATACCTGTTGGAGACCATGATAGACCAGATGAATATGCTGGAATAGGTCCTACAGAAGGTTATATAATTTTATTTAGATTAAAAGATGAGGATATAATATTACCAGCATTTACATTAAGACCAGAAACATTATATGGAGTAACTAATATATGGATAAATCCAAATGGAAAATATTCAATATATTTAGATAAAGAAAGTGGTAATAAATATATATTACCTGATACAATTGTTGTTGAGGAATTTAATGCACAAGGATATAAATTAGAGAAAATTAAAGATATTGATGTTAAAGAATTGATTGGAAAAGAATGTATAAATCCATTAACAAATGAAGAAGTACCAATATTACCTGCAGAATTTGTAGATATAAAAACTGGAACTGGTATTGTTATGAGTGTTCCTTCTCATGCTCCATATGATTATATTGGACTAAGAGATTTATTAAATACAGAATATAAAGAAATAGCAAAGAAATGTTTAGATAATATGAAAGTTTTATTTAAGGTTCCTGGATATAATATACCAGCAAAAGAGATTGTTGAAAAAATGAAAATAAATAATCAAAAAGATGTACAAAAATTGGAAGATGCAACAAAAGAAATATATTCTTTAGAATATTATAATGGAATATTAACAGATATCTTTGGAAAATATAGTGGTATGAAAATATATGAAGCAAAGGATAATATCGCTAAAGATTTTATAGATAAAAATATAGCAAAAATACATTATACATTAAAACCAAGATTTGAATCTAGGTATGGTAATCCATGTATTGTAAAAATTATAGATAATCAATGGTTCTTAAAATATTCAGATCCTGAATGGAAAAAACTTGCTCATGAATGTATAGATAATATGAACTTTTATCCAGATTATGTAAAACAAGATTTCCATCAAAAAATTGATTGGTTAAAGGATTGGGCATGTGCACATAATAAGGATGAATTGGGAACACCTCTACCCTGGGATAAATCTTGGGTCATAGAATCATTATCAGATTCTACAATATATATGGCATTTTATACAATTGCTCATCTAATAAAAAATATAGATCCGGATAAAATTGAAGATGATTTATTTGATTATATATTTTTGAATAAAGGAAATGAGGAAGAAATAATAAGAAAATATGGGGATATTGTAAAGAAGATGAAAGAAGAATTTGAATATTGGTATCCTGTTGATTTAAGAAGTTCTGGAAAAGATTTAATTCCAAATCATTTATCATTCTTCATATTTCATCATGTTGCAATATTTGATAAAAAATATTGGCCAAGAGGTATTGCTATAAATGGATATGCTGTAGATGCATTGGGAAGAAAAATGTCCAAATCTTTGGGAAATTATATATCATTAAGAGATGCTTTAAGGAAATATTCTGCAGATATATTAAGATTTATTATTGCAATGTCAGCAAATTCATCTTATGATGATGCAAAGATAGATTTAAATAAATCAGAATTTGTAATGAAATATTTAATATCATTTTATAATTATTCAATAGAAAATTATAATAAATATAAAGAATATGAAAAAAGTTATATAGACCTATGGTTTGAAAATAAATTAAATAAATTGGCAAAAGAAATTGAAGATGAATATGAGAAATTAAATTATATGAATGTAGTTAATAAGATATTTGAATTGGATAATTCTTTTGAATGGTATTTAAAGAGAGCTTCTGGTAAGATAAATGGAAAAGTTATAAATAAATATATTGAATATAAGGCAATATTTTTATATCCAATTGTTCCCCATATCATTTCTGAAATATTTGAAAAAATTAATTTAGATCCTTTTAATATAAGATATCCAGAAAATTTAAGTTATACGGATGAATATGAAAAATATGAAAAATATGTAAAATCTGTAAGAGATGATTTAATAAAATTAAAAATATTAATGAATAATAAAAAATTTAATAAAATAAAGATAATAATTGCAAGTAAGGAAAAATATGAATTATTTAACGAATTGAAAAATAATAAAAACAAGATTGATGAATTTTTAAATAATTATCCGAACTATAGAGATATATTATTGTTTGTAAAGAGAAATATATACATACTTGATGAATTTCTAGATAGAGAAAAAGAATATGAACTATTAAATTCATCTATTGATTTATTTAAATCTGAATTAAATGTTAAAGATATAGTTATAGAATATGAAGAAGAATCAAAAGAATCTAAAAAAAATAGGGCAATGCCATATAAACCAGCTATTGTATTTTTAGAATAATAAGATTTATATTTTATGACTTATTAATTATATTATATGGTAATAAGTTTATTTAAGAAAAAGAATAAGAATGAAGAGGACTTTTATGGAGACCTAGACAATCTAAAGAATCAACTTGGAGGAATGAGTGGTATGTCAACAGATATGGGTAATAATTATAATATTCCAGGAACTGGCCAGAATCCTTATGATTATAACAACAACCCGGGTAGTTTTGGCGTATTAGGAAACCAAAATCAACAACCAACTTTCGGATCTCAAGGATTTAGTCAACAACAATTTGCAGGAATAGGCCAACAAAATATGAGCGGAGTTCAAAATATTAATAACCAACAATTTGGAGGATTTGGAAATCAACAACCAACATTTGGATCTCAAGGATTTAGTCAACAACTACCTTTAGAGGAAAATAAACCATTATTGAAGGAAAAAGTTAAAGAAAGTGTCCATAAAAAACATTTAAAAGAGGAAAAACCATTAGAAGTAAGAAAAGAATTATTAATAAAGATAGAAGATTATAAAAGAGTTAGAGAACTATTACAGCAATTAAAGGAAAAGATGTCTGAAGTAGAAAAAATAGTTAGTGAATTGAAGGAAGATGAAAATAAGAGATTAGAAAGTATAAAAGGATTAAAAGAAAAATTGGAAGAATCGAAAAGTAATATAAATAGTGTGTTAGATATATTTAGATAGAATGGAGAGCGCCGGTAGTCTAGTGGTAGGACGTAGGCCTGCCTAGCCTATGACCCGGGTTCGAATCCCGGCCGGCGCATAAAATGGTTCATACAATGTCCCAAGATAATTTATATGTTGAAATAAAATCTGAGAAAGATATATTAGAAGTAATTAAGAAAATAAAAAGAAATATATATTTGCAACTGTATGATGTATTGCGTGATATAAAAGATCATGAAATTAAGAGTCAGAGATTAGATAAATTATTAGAAAATGTAAAATCTATAAAGGATATAATAGGTGAATTATTGAATTTATTACCAGAAACAAAAGATATAGAAGAATTATATAAGGAAATTAATTCTGAAGAATTGGATAAAGTAGAAATTAAAGAAAAAAAGAAAGTAAGAAAGAAACCAAAAATTGAAGTAATAAAAGAAGAAAATAAGGAAGATAATAATCAGATTAGAAAGGAATTGGATGATATATCTGCAGAATTAGAAGAATTAAAGGAAGAATTAAAAAAGTTAATTGAGTCTTAATATATTTCCAGTTTTTTCATCATATTTATAAATAATTTTCTTTCCCTTTAATTTTAATTCTATTTTATCTTTGTAGATATATATTTCATCAAAGTCATCCAATATATAAATATTTTCATTTTTTTCTTCAATATCTCTTCTTATATTTTCCATTTCTTCTTCATATCTTTGGCTAAAATGTGTTAATAATAATATCTTGCTATTACTTCTATTAAATATTTCTCTAACTTCTAAAAAATCCATATGCATATTTTTCTTTGCTAGATCTGGTTGGAAGAAATATGTAGATTCAGATATTAATATTGTACTATCCTTTGCAAAGTCAATCAATTTATCAAAAAATATTGTATCAGTAATATACGTAATTTTAATTCCTCTTTTTATATATCCTACATCTTTATAAGATATTGTTTTACCATTTATTTCTATCTCTTTTCCTTCTTTTAATTTTTTAATTAATTCCTTATTTTTTATATTATATTTATTTAGAAGATCTTTATCTAATTTAATATAATCTTTTTCTATAATATAATATGAATAAGATATTATAGAATGTTTTGTTTTTATCCCATATATTTGAAAATCTTCTTCATCAACTATTAAACCTTCTTTTGCTTCTATTATATTTATATCAAAGTTTATTGGAATAATAAAATCTTCAATTATTCCTTTTAAATTTTCTATATTTTCTTTTGGAATTATTATATTTAATTTTTTATTATAATTCATGCTAGATAAACTTTGAAAAATACCTGGTAATCCTAGAACATGATCTCCATGCCAATGTGTAATTAATATATAATCTATATCTGTTGGTGAGATCTTCATTATTCTTAATTGTCTTTGTATATTTTCTCCACAATCTAGTAAAATTCCTCTCTTATTAAATTTTATAAATATCCCTGGATGATTTCTACTTTTAGTAGGCATCGACGATGTAGTCCCCAATATTATTATTTTTTTCATCATTAAACCTTCCAATTCATCTTCGGAGCCCTTTCAAATATTCCATAATATATTATATCATATATTATGATAATTTCATATAAGGGTATATATAATATTGAAAACAATATAAATGGAAGAAAATTATACAACTTTTTCCTTTTTATTGAAATTAATAAATATATATAAGAAGATGTTGCTATTACATATAATAAAGTTAGGTATAGAATATAAAATACTTTGAAAATAGATGATGGATTTAATATTATTAAGTATATAAAACTAATATTTTTAGATAGATTTTCATATATATTTATGGCAACCTGATATAAGAAAGAAGCTGGTAAGTAAATATATATATAAGTCCATATTATGTATGGTAAATATACAATTAGAAGTATCAATATAAAAGTTAATATATTGTGAATAAATAAATCTACCATATAATCTAAATGATTTAGTATTACTTCTACCAATCCAAAACTCCATCTTTTTCTCTGTTCAATCCATTGTCTTAAACTCTTTAATGGTTCAATTAGTAATTTTATGTTTTTTGACATATGATATTTATATCCTTTTTTTCCAGCTTTCATGGCAAAATCTACATCTTCTACGTATACTCTAGAATATCCTCCTACATCATTCCATACCTTTTTTTTAGTTGCAAATCCACTACCATTTAAGAATAAAGGTCTTTTTGTTTTATTTAATATAGGATCAATTATATCAAAATATGAAGAAAATTCTATGAACGTAAGATAACCAAGCCAACCTTCTTTAATTATTTCTTTATAGAATTCTATTATATCATATTCTTTTAATTCATCAACAATACCATTTATATTGATATAATCAATAATAACATCCGAATCAAAGAAAAACAAAATCTCTCCAGAAGATATTTTTACTGCATCATTAGTTGCAGAAACCTTTCCTCTTCTTTCTTTTGATATAACCAATGTTATATTTTTATATTTATTTTTTAATTCCATTAATTTATTTAAGAAATCATCTTCTGGAGAATCTATCGATATTATTATTTCTTTTAGATCATTTGGATATGGGTCTTCTAATATTTTTTGAATATTGTTTTCCAAATATTTACTTTTTTTATAAATAGGAAATATAATTGATATTTTAGGAAGATCCATAAAAATTATATTTAATATTAATATTATTAAAAATAGTGATGAAGGTCAGAGTTAGCTGATACATGATGAAATTCAGATACCTCTGACATTTTCTACTCTTTCTATTACAGAATATATAAAGAAGAAATATAATGAAACTATTGCAAATACTGCTATATCAATTAAAGATGGTATGATAAATTGAACAATTTTTCTTAAATATCCAATTAAGAATATGGATGTTATAAATGTAGATAGAAATATTGATATATAATATTCTTTTGTTTTTGTTATATTTAATGAGAATAATTTTTCATAATGTATATATAATATTCCTTGTGTTGCTATTAAGAATAATATTATTATATAGCTATTATCATTTGTAGCTAGAGCAACAATTGTAGAAGTAAGTCCAATAAATATCATATTTCTTATTATTTCTAATTTTGTAGATCTATCAAATATTTTAACCTTCATTTTCTTTAATATTTTCTTATCTTTAACATCTGATGAACCCATGTATAATGAATTAATTGTTTCAATTACTAAATTTAATAATAGTAATTGTAAAGCTTGTAGAAATATCTGATTATATATAAAAAATCCAATTAAAATAAATAAAAATATTCCCAATAATTCTGATAACATTACTAAAATATATACTTTTAGATTATATATAATTCTTTTTCCTTCCATAATTAATTTTGTTATATTATCTATTCCCTTATCCATTAATATAACATTTGCAGAGTCCTTTGCTATGTCTGATGCATTATAAAATGAAACGCCTACATTAGATATCTTCAATGCTATAGCATCATTTGTACCATCCCCAACAAATAATACTCTATGTCCCTTATCTTTTAATGTTTTTACTATTCTATATTTATCTAAAGGATCTGCATTTACTATAACATGATAATCTCTTAATATCTTATATAGATAATTTTCATTCAATTTTTTTATTTCATTTGCATCTATTATTTTATAATTTAAGTTTAATAATCTCAATATCCCCAAGGTATGATCTTTATTATCCCCAGTTACTATATATATATTTATACCAAGATCTTCCAATTCTTTTATATATTTTAAAATCCCTTCCCTTATTTTATCCTTTATAAATAATAATCCTAGGAATGTTATATCCTTTTCTGATTCTTCATTTTTTTCTATTTCTTTAATACCAATTGCCAATATTCTATAACCTTTTTTTCCATATTCTTTTTCAATTTTTTCAATTTTTTCTTTATATTTATCTATTCTAAATACTTTATTGTTTATTATTATATATTTTGAAATAGATAGAAGGGAAGATGGAGATCCTTTTATTATTGCATATTTCTTATCATTATATTTTACTATTACAGAAGATCTCTTTCTATATGGATCAAAATAATTTATAGAATATCTTTCTAAAAATTCGGAAATCTTAAAATATTTTGTCAATCTATATATTGATAAATTTATAGGATCTCCAGCATTTTTTTCTATATCTATTGTTAAATAATCTTCTATTGAATTATACAAAAATATTAAGAATTCTCTTACATCATTTATATTTATTATTTTTTTATTATAAATTATTTCTGCCTTATCTTTATAATATTTTATATTGTAAAATTTACCATTATAAAAAAATTTATTTATAACTAATTCATTATATGTAATTGTACCTGTTTTATCTAAAACAACGGTATCTATATTGCTAACATCTTCCAATATATTTGGATCTTTTATATATATGTGATCTCTTTCTAATTTTTGACTGCTTATTGTATATATTAATACTAATGCTGCAGGTAATCCCTCAGGTATTACAACAATAGCTAAAGCTATTACAAATATTATTAGCTGGTATAAATTTAGTATATTTTTTATTAATAATATTACAAAAGATACAATTACAATTATTGATATAATTATTATCATATAATATGAAAATTTATCTAATTCTTCTTGTAATAGAGATTTGTCTCTTCTTTGTTTACTTATATTTTTATATATACTTCCATAATATGTATTATTTCCAGTTTCAACTACAACACCAATTGCAATTCCTTTTATTATATAACTATTCTGGAATATCATATTTTTCCTTTCCTTTACTGGAATATCCTTTGGTAATATTGTATTATATTTTTTTACAGGTTCTGATTCACCAGTTAAAGAGCTTTCATCAACTTCTAAATCGATTGACTCTATTATCCTTATATCTGCAGGAGCCCTCTGTCCATACTTTAATACAATAATATCTCCTGGAACAATTTTTGATGATTTTACATATTTATATTTTCCATTTCTAATGACTAAAACATTACTTTCTATATTTTCTTCTAGAGATTTTATTATTTTTTCAGATTTTTTATCATGTAAATAATCTGATATTATATATAATATTAGAAATAATGTTATTGCAGATCCTTCAGTAATACCACCAAAAATAATGGATAATATATCTGCAACAAGAAATAATAATAGGAAAGGATTTTTTAAATATTCTATTACAATTTCTATAAAATTCTTTTTCTCTAATCTTATTTTATTTTCTCCATATATTTTTAATCTTCTTTCAGCTTCATAGTCATCTAAACCCTTATTTGATGTATTTAGCTTTTTTAATACTTCTTCAATAGGTAAAGAATGCCACATTATAAATTCTTATAAATTTATGAATTTTATAAATTAAAATTATTAAATGTTGGTTATAAATTTGAAATCTTACATAGAAACAATTGGAAGAAGAGGGTTAGAATTATTAGAAGCTGCTGAAAAAGTTTCTGAAGAATACAATATTGATATAGGAATTGCTCCACAATTTACTGATATATATTTATTGGCAAAAAATGCAAAGAAAGTAAAAATATTTGCACAACATATAGATCCAATTGAACCAGGTGCTCATACAGGATATATTTTACCTGAAGCTGTGAAAGAAGCTGGTGCTGTTGGAACTTTAATAAATCATTCAGAAAAACCAATGAAGATTATTGATATAGAAAAGGCAATAAATATAGCAAAAAGATTGGGTTTAATTACAATAGTATGTGCAAATGATGAGATTGTAGGAGCTTCAGTTGCAAAATTAAATCCAGATTATGTTGCAGTAGAACCACCAGAATTAATAGGAACAGGAATTTCTGTATCAACTGCTAGACCAGAAATAGTAATAAATTCTGTTAAAATGATTAAAGAAGTTGATCCAAATGTTAAAGTATTGGTTGGAGCTGGTATAAGTAATAGAGAAGATGTAAAGAAAGCATTGGAATATGGGGCTGAAGGTGTTTTATTATCCTCTGCAGTTACAAAGGCTAATAATTTTTATGAAAAAATAAAGGAATTGGCTGAAGGTTTTATAAGATAATTTTTAAATATGTTTTAATTTTGACCATGCCAAAATTAAAAGGTTTTTAGAAAAAGTATTATTATAATGGAATACATACCTAGGGTATTATTAAATGAGATTATAGAGTATATTGATAGAAGGGAAATTATAGCAATTAAAGGACCAAGGCAGTCTGGAAAGACAACATTATTAAAAATGTTGAAAGATTTTCTAATAAATGAAAAAAATGTTGATGAAGATCATATTATTTATATAACTTTTGAAGATAATGAAATTTTATATAAGTTTTCAGAAAATCCAAAAGATTTTATAAGAAAATATATAATAGATAATAAAAGATACTATTTTTTAATAGATGAAGCACAGTATTGTAAAGATTTAGGAAAAAAATTAAAATTAATATATGATCTTTTTGAAAATATAAAAATCATTATAACAGGATCCTCATCCTTAGAATTAAAAAATGAAACTGCAAAATATTTGGTTGGTAGATTATTAGAATTTGAATTATATCCTCTAAGCTTTTACGAATTTTTATTATATAAAGATCAAAAAATTGCTAAAATATATAGAGAATGGAATGAAAAAATATTAAATCTTTTGATAAATAATATTGATTTTGAGATTAAAAAAGATGTAGATATATATATTAATGATTTATTAAAGTATTTAAATGAATATATAAAGTTTGGAGGATATCCTGCAATAGTAACAGCTAAAAGTGAAAAAGAAAAAATATTTTTGTTAAAAAATCTTATAAATACATATTTAGATAGAGATGTTGTTTCTTTTTTAAATATAAGAGATACTATTAAATTTAGAAGATTGATTACAGCACTATCATCTTTAAATGGTTCTTTGATAAATATAATGCAATTAGCAAATGAAGTAAATAGCTATTTTAAAGAAATTATAGATCTATTAGATATTTTAGAGCAAACATATATTATAAGAAGGATAAGACCATTTCATAAAAATTTGGTTACAGAATTGAAGAAAGAAAATAAAATATATTTTGTAGATACAGGATTAAGAAACTATTTAATAAATAATTTTAATGATATAGAAGTTAGAAATGATTCTGGAACTATTATAGAAAATTTTGTATTAAATGAATTATATCAATATGGAAAAATTAATTTTTGGAGAACAAAAAATAAAGCAGAAGTGGATTTTATATTTGAAGGGAAAGAAATAATACCAATAGAAGTTAAATTCTCTATCATAAAGAAAAATATTTTAACTAGGAGTTTATATTCTTTTATAAAAAATTATAATAGTAAATTTTCTATAATTGTTACAAAAAATTATTGGGGAGAAAGAATTATAAATAATAGTAAAATAAAATATATTCCTGTAGTATATTTTTAATAATTTAGAAATTTATTTCATAAGATTTTGCTAAATCTTCTAATCTTTTTGCTTCCTTTTTCATATTAATTATAAATAAACTTTTTGGATTATCCCATTCTTCTTTTGTAAATGCAAAAAATTCAATATCTCCTTTAGAATATTTATATAGCTTTTCTAACCTTTCTATATATCTTAAATTTTTAAAATCATCAGATATTATCACTAAATCTAAATCACTCGTATCTAAATAATCTCCTCTAGCTCTAGAACCAACAACATAAACATCAATTATATTAATTTCTTTTTTTATATTATTTATTATTTCTATAGCTTTTTTTAATAATTCTTTCTGACTTTCAATAGCAGATTTTGCTTTCATTTAATAAATTTCTTAACCCAATTAACAATTTTTTCGGCCATCTTTAAATATTCTTCTGCATCATTTTTATCATACAATAAACATGGTAAACTATTTGCTGCATCGGGATATCTAGAAATAGTATAATTTGGATTTAATTTTAGAGCTTCTTTTCTTATTTCTTCAACATTTAAATTTACCTCTTCTTTAATTATATCAAGCATTTTACTTAAGTCATGTGTTTTTACATCTTTTCCGAAATATAATAATAGAGCTTTTAAAGCTTTTTCTGCTGCTTGATGTGAATAAAATGCAGAAGCATAATATTTATTATTATTTAATAATACTTTTGCTGTATCTAAATCTTCCAAAGATTGCTTTAACCATGATTCAACATTTTCTCTCATAATATTATCTTTAATTCTATCCTTTATAAAATAAGTTTCATTATTTCATCAATTTTATTTTCAATTATTAATTTATTTTCCTTATATAATTGTTGATATATATATTCTGTTATATATGGTAATATTGGATGTAACATAATTAAGATTATTTTATATATAGTATATAATAGATATTTTGCAGTTTTATCATCATTTTTTATTCTTTCCTTTATCTTTTCTAAATAATTATTTGCAAAATCTTCCCATGTAAATTTTCTCCATAATTTTACATATTCAGAATATCTAAATTTGTCAACATATTCTTTAGATTCTTTAATATTTTCTTCCAATATTTTTATTATTTCTTTATCTTCATCTTTTAATTCTAGAACCTTTTCTGGCTTTTCTTTTATATTCATTTCAATATATCTACCAATGTTCCATAATTTTATTATAAATGCCTGTCCAGATTCTATATCTTTTATATTAAATCTATAATCATTGCCTGGTGCAGCTAATAGAGCCCAATATCTTAAAGCATCTGGAGAATATTTATCCATTATTTCGTTTGGATTTATAGCATTTCCCAAAGATTTAGACATCTTTCTTCCTTTTTCATCTAATACCATTCCATGAATTAATGCATATTTCCATGGATTTTTATTTGTTAATAAATTTACCCTTACAATTGTATCAAATAGCCATGTTCTTATTATTTCATATCCTTGTTGTCTTAAATCTACAGGTAAATATTCCTTTATTTTATTAAATAATTCTGGCAATTCTTTTGGATTAAATTCATTATTTTCTGTCAATGCATAATATAATATTATTAAAGGTGTTATTGAAGATTCAATCCATACATCAACTGTTTCATCTTCAAAGAATTTACCATTATATTTTTTTACTTTTTCTTTATCTATTCTTGGATCAATTGGTAAATCTTCTATATTTACTGGATATATTTTTCCATCTCTTTCATAAAATGGGAATGTAAGACCCCATAACATTTTTGTCCTGGAAATATTCCAATCCTGATCTATATTATTTATCCAATCAATTAATCTTTTTACCTCACTTTCAGGAATTATTTTTATATCCTTTTGCCATTCTAATATTTTTTCTTTTAAATCTTTTATTTTTATAAAAAATTGTTCTTTTGGAATAAATTCTAATGGTGATAAACAATCAGATCTTTCAGTATGTGATAATACATTATGATTTATCTTTTCTATTTTATATATATAATCCTTTAATATTTCTTTCATTTTTTCTCTTGCCTCTTCAACTTTTAATCCATTTATTTCATTTATACTTGATATTATTCTTCCATCTTCTGATACAGAGATTATTTCAGGTAAATTATATTTTTCTTTCCACTTTATATCATAAGGATCTCCATATGTACATACCCAAACAATTCCTGTCCCAAAATTATAATCTACATCATTATCAGAAATAATCTTTACTTTTCTATTTATTAATGGAATTGTAACTTCTAAATTTTCTAATTCTTTATAATCGTATTCTCTTATAATTTTTAAATTATTTTTTTCTGCATATATTTTTGATACAATTAAATTATTTTCAGTTTCTACATATTTGTTTTTTGCAATTAATATTAGTGAACATGAATTAATCAATTCTGGTCTTGTTGTTGCTATTAATATATATTTTCCATTATTTGTTGGCAATTTTATATACATCAAATATCCTTCTTTTTCTAAATATCCAGCTTCTTGCATTGAAATTGCTGTTTGACATTTTGGACACCACATTATTGGATATCTTTTTCTTTCAATTAAACCATCATTAAACATTTTTATCAATGTATATTGAACAAATGCTTCATATTTTCTATCAATTGTTTTATATACTTTATCTCTATCAAATGACGATCCCAATCTTTCAAATGTTTTATACATAGATTCAATCATTTTATTTGTCCAATCAATACATGCTTTTATGAATTGTTCTTTATTTTCTTTTGATATCTTTAATTTATTTATAACTTTTAATTCTGTTGGTAAACCATGACAATCAAATCCTAAAGGAAAATATACATTATATCCTTCCAATCTTTTATATCTAGCTAAAAAATCTATCCATATAAATTCTAGAGCATGACCCATATGTGCTTCTCCAGAAGTAAATGGTGGTGGAGTATCTATTATATATCTTTTATCTTTATTAATATCAAATTTAAAAATCTCTTTATTTTTATTCCATAAGTTTAATATTTCTTTTTCAATTATTTTATAATCAGGTCTCTTATCCATTCAAAAATATATATAAAAAATATATAAAAGACTATACTTCGTATATATTTTCTCTTACCTTGTTTTTAACCAACATAACTACTAACATTCCTATTAATAATAATCCAAGACCACCTACTAATAAATAAATTCCAGTTTGAGTTATTGATTGGAAGTTTGAATATAATGGTTGTAATAGAATTCCCATTATGTATATTAGAAGTCCTGCAAATTCTAATGCCAATCCTAGATTTGATATAATACATTTATCCATTCCTTTTACTAACATATATATTAGTAACGATATTGCTACTGCTATTCCTATTCCAGATAAAAAAGATACTAATACTGAAAATATAGAAACCAAAACAACTTTTTTCCAATCCATTAATAAATTATATAATATTCATTTATAAGTTTATTTAGATAAAAATTCTAACAAATTGTTTAATTTATTTTGTAATTCTCTAATAGCCAATGGTATTAACTTTTCTGCTGAATATTGTCCAAATGATTCTATAATAAATACAAATTCATCTTTTGGTATAACTTTTATTTTTTCATTTGATGCCCTTTCTACTGCATCTAAAAAGGTTCTGTCATATTCTTTTTCTTTTGGTATTTGTATTTTATTTTTCTTTATTTCTACTCCTAACAATTTTAAATTTTCTAATTCTTTTTCGTCCAATTTTCCTTCTAATTTCAATTCTCCAGTTCTATAATAATAAACATGTCCAGGTATAAATTTTGCATGCTGTTTTCCATTACCAAGTATCGCAACAGCTTCTAATTTTACTTTTTGATTTTCATCAATATATGCAATCATTGTTTCTGGATAAACTACATATACATCTTTTTTATCTGTCTTTAAATCAGAACCATATATATATCCTTTTTCATTTTTTTCTAAATAAAATTTTATTTCTTCATTTTCTTTAATGTTTTCAGGAGTATTTAATACAACCAAACCCAATCTATGTGCTAGCATTTCATCCCATATTGCAGAATTATTTTCTATAATATAAACATCTTCAATTGCCAATGTTTTTACTTCTTCCAAGATTGCCCTCCTTAAAACATTTAAGAAATTAGGGGTTACGTCTCTTATCAATAATTTTAACTTATATATTTTCTCATCTTTATCGACCGCATATTTATCAGTAGATTTTTCTAATAATGATATTTCTGGCATTTAAGATTTTTTATAAAAATTATTTATAAATTTTGGGACCGCGGGGATTCGAACCCCGGACCTCCACCTTGTAAGGGTGGCGTCATAGCCACTAGACCACGGTCCCTTTCATTTAATATTTTTGTAAAAATTTTAAAATACTATTGAAGATTCATATTCAATATCTGGAGTCTTTAAATATACAATAATTTTATCTTCTTTTATTTTTCTTCTTATTGATAATAAACCTTTATCTAAATAAATATTAAATATATAATATTCCAATTCATTCATTTCATTATTTTTTGTTAATCTTTCGCAATCAATTATTTTACAATCTTTTATGTTTAATATTTCGAAATCAGAAGTTATATTAGAACCTGCCATAAATGTTAATCCATTTTCTTCAGATAATCTAATATAATATTTATCTCTTACACATTCTATATATGTACCTTCTCTATACTCTCCTCCACTTATTTTACAAAACATTTCAAATTCTTTTTTAATCTTATTTTCCATTATATTCCCAATTGTTTTCTTACTTCTGGGTTTATTCTATCCAAACTCCATTTATTTTCAAAATCTATCTCTATTTTTGAATTTTCATATATATTTAATTCTTTCAATTTTTCATCTATTTGTTCTAGAATTGCAGATATAAATGGACAAAGAGGAGAAGTGGGTAAAAATTTTATAATATACAACCCATTTTCTTCTCTAACATCTTCTATTTCTCCTAAAGATACAATATCATATCCAAGTTCAGGATCTGTTACTTCTCTTAATTTGTTTAATATATCTTCAACCTTTACCATTTCTTTGTTTTAATATATAGGAAAGCACTATATGCAGCTACAGCACCTTGTGCTGCTGAAGTAACAACCTGTCTTAAATTGCATATCTGTGTTGTTACATCTCCTGCAGCAAGCAATCCTACTACATTTGTTTTTCCACATTGATCTACAACTATATGTCCACTTTCATCCATATTTACATTTAAATCTTTAACTATTTCAGATAATGGAACTAATCCTATTGCTACAAATAATCCATCTAATTTCATTGAACTTATTTCTCCTGTTTTTGTATCCTGTAAAACTACTTCTTCAACTTTTTCTGTCCCTTTTATTTCCTTTACAACTTTATTTAGTAAGAATTTAATTTTTGGATTCTTCTTTGCTTCTTCAACTTCTACAGGATCTGCCCTAAATTCATCTCTTCTATGAATTATATATACTTCTCTTGCATATTGAGCAAGTACTTGTGCATCATGAAATGCACTATTTCCTCCACCAACCACTCCAACAATCTTATCTTTAAAAAATGAAGCATCACATTCTGCACAATAAGATACACCCCTTAAATTTTCTCCAGGAACACCTAATTTTCTTCTTTGAGAACCGGTTGCAATTATGACAGCTTTTGAAATAAATTCTTTACCTACAACAGTAATAACTTTAAAATTTCCATCAGGTAATTTTTCAATTCTAGCAACAGTTTCTAATAAAGTTCTTACACCATATTTTTCTGCATGTTTTTTAAATAATTTTCCCATTTCAGGTCCCTTAATGTTTTCTAATCCAGGATAATCATCAACAATATCAGCCTCATTTAATGTTCCTCCAATATCTTTTGTTATTACCAATGTTTTTAATCTATATCTTCCACAATATAATGCAGCAGAATAACCTGCAGGACCCCCTCCGACAATAATTACATCCCATTCTTTATCTAGGTTTTCTGTATTAGGCATATTACTTGGGTTGGGTATATTACTTAATGATAAATTTATTGGCATAAAGAAATATGTTTAAAAAGATTTATAAATGTAATCCTGATAATTTTGGAAAATAAGTATTTTAACTATCAGTTCAAGATTTCTTTCTTTATTTGCTAATTGATATAAATTCCATTCATTTGTTATCATCTCTATTTTACCATCTAAGTCTAAGTTGCGATCTGGTAATATTTCTACGGTTTCTCCTTTTATATATTTTTCTAATTTACTATTTTGATGTCCTATATAAGAAACTTCAAAAATAATTCCCTTTAATTTATATGAATTAGATATTTTTTTGTCATAATTCGATAAATTATTTATAATTTTTTTGTAAGAATTCTCAGGAACATAAATGCTACCAATTACTTCAAATAGGTTTTCTTGATTTTCAATATTTATATATGAAGCTCCAGATATATTAAAAATATATAGATCCCTACTTACCACTGTTATTGGCCCACTTTCTATATTAAATAATTTATAGTTACCCCACATAAAAATCCAATATGTACGTTAAAATTTATAAAAATATACTTATTTAGAAACCTTTTCTAAACTCTCTTTTATTTTATTAGCAAATATTTCCATTTCTCCAATAGCCCCTTCCCATTCTGTTAAAACGTTTCCATCTTTATTTATTATTGCAATATGTGGTACACCATATACTTTAAATTTTTCAGCAAATTCTGGAAATTCATACGATTCGATCATTATTCCCCTAATATTATTTTTTACCATTGCAAATTGATGGGAATGATGTGTCATATATGGACAATATGGACATGTTGGAGTTACAAATACATATATATCTATTGGTTCATTTATTGATGCTAATTTTTTTGCTGTAGCTCCATCTATGTCAAAATGATCAGTTGATACATGTATTATATCTTCTAAAAATATTGGAAATTCTTCTCCAGATGGCAATCCATAATATATAATTCCCGGATATTTTTTGAATACAAATATTGGGCCCCTCCTATTTCCATACTTATCTATTAACAAATTTTTACTTTTCATTTCTTCTTCTACTTTTGGATCATATGCATCTAAGAATTCAAACTTTATTTTATCATTTATTTGCATTAATAGTTCTCCAATTTTCTTTGCAAAATCACTAGTTTCCTTATTATTTTTTTCATCTAAGTATACAGTTATTTCTACTGGATTTTTCAGGTTTTTATCGAACATTTCTTTTAATGTTTTTTTATCTTCTTCACTCAAAATTTCCTCAGCCATTTAATAATATATAATATCCATTATTTTATAAGTTTATCATATATCTATTAATTCATTTAATTTTCTCAAAGATCTTAACTTAAAATTATTATTAACTTTTGCTTCTTCAATTGCATTCTTTAATAATTCTGCTTCTTCTAACATTAATGCTCTTTTAACATAATATGGTTTTCCAACCTTTGTTCCATGTGCAAATGTATATATTATAGGATCTTTCCATGATAATTCACTTCCGTATATTATTTTTGCAGTATATGCTAGTGCTCTTAACAATCCAGGTCCAAGACCTTTTATAAATAATAAATCTTTGAAATTTTCTACAGTCCTATTAATTTCCAATGTTTTCCAATATATTTTATCAGGTATCTTTAAATAGTAAGGTAATTCCTGATAAAATATATAATCATCGTTTTCTTTATTAATATATTTTAATATAGTATTATTTTTATTTTGATATGATTTTAATCTTATTATATATTCTTTTATTTTTTCTATTCTTTCATTATTAATTATTTCTAAAATATTCTTCCTTAATTCTTCAGATTCTTTTGATGATAAATTTAATGTTTTTGTATTTGATCCAAAACCAATTTGAGAATCATCAAAATAATTTATATTTATCCAATGAAATCTTCTAACCTTTTGTTCTTTTATTGACATCTTTTGATTTATAATAGTCATATTACCTCTTTCATCAGAAATTAAAAAATGAAAATATAAGTTATATCCATCTTGAATTAAATAATTATCAACCTTTGCAGAAGTTATTGATACATCCTTTATCTTATCTTTTAATTTGTCTTTTATATCTTTAGTTTCTACCTCTTCAGTTATTTTAGAATCTTTTCCTTTTCCTCCCAAAACAATTATTGGTAAATTATCTTCTATAGATATTTCTTTTAATGCTTTTAGTGTTACAGTAGTCATTCCAGAATAATTCCATTCAAATCCGAGTAAACATGCTAAAGAATTAAACCATAATGGATTTGAATATCTTTTTATTAATTCTTCTGTCCCAAATTCTTCAATAATTACTTTTACTATACTTCTTTCTAATTCTTTTAATTCTTTATAATGTGGAACAGGTCCTTTTGCCAATCTTAATTCTACATCACCTATCTTTTTCATTATAAATTATTTATCTAAATTGTACTTAAAAGCTATAATGTTGACCTTTAACCTCAGATTTTTACTTAATTTAACCTATAGAATTTAATTGATAACAAAAAATTATATCTTATAATTCCAAATGCCTTTATCCTTATAATTGTATACTATTGATTTATATGTTGTAGTATATTCAATTCCATATCCCAACCCTTCTTTACCAATTCCAGAATCTTTTCTACCTCCATAAGGGTAATATCCAATTCCATGCCTTGGCATATCATTAATATATACAGCCCCAACTTCTAAATATTCTGCTATTTTTCTAATTTTATTTATATCATTTCCAAATATTGCTGCATCTAATCCATATCTTCTTTTTTCCATAATTTTTAATCCTTCATCTATATTATCTATTTTTACTAATAATGCTACAGATAGGAATACTTCCTTATTAAATAAATATAATTTATCTACATTTTCTTTATCAACTTCTATTAAAGTAGGTTCAATATACGTTTTATCTAATCTATTTCCTCCATATAATATTTTTCCTCCCTTTTGTTTTGCATCTTCTATAGAATATACAAATTCATCTACAGTCTTTGGATCTGCAATTGGTCCAAATGTTGTATTATCATCTCTAGGATCTCCTATTTTTACCTTTGAAATTTCTTCTATTAATTTTTCTTTAAATTTATCATATATTTCTTTTTCTACAAATATTATTTTTATAGAATCACACCTTTGTCCAGAATATGATGTAATACCAGATGCAACTCTTTTTGCTGCATCATTTATATCAACATCATTTAATATAAATGCAGGAGCTCCTCCACCCAATTCCATTAAATATTGTTTAATTCCAGAATTCTTTATTATTTCTTCTCCAGTTTCTGTGGATCCTGTAAATATTATTGAAGATATTTTTTTATTTGGTGTTATTTTATTCATATCTTTTCCAGGTATTGTTATTAATGATATATATTTCATTGGAAAACCTGATAATTCTAATAATCTAATATATAATATTACTGGTAATGGATCTAAAGATGGGGGTTTAATAATTAATACATTTCCAGGTAATAGTGAAAATATTATTTTGTTTACAGAATCAAATAATGGATAGTTAAATGGAGCTATTGCTAAAACCAATCCTAAAGGTTCTCTTTTTATAATTCCTTCAGATTCTAAGTAATCTTTACTAAATTCACCTGGTAAATAATCTCCAACAATTTTTCTATAATCAATTTCAATATTTTTTATTCTATTAATTGTAGATTCTATTTCCCCTAAAGCTTGCTTTCTTGTTTTTCCAGCATTTATAATTAATAAATTTACAAAATCTTCTGAATATTTTTCTAATAATTCCGCAGTTTTTAATAATCTTTCAACCCTTAAATATCCTGGATAATTTCTTGCATTAAATCTTTCATTATATAATCTATCAATTTCTTTCTCTACAATTTCATATTGAACTTTTGGAACTTTTGCAACAGGTGATAAATCTATTGGAGTATTAATAGTTATATATTCTCCATTTCCATAATACCATTCCCCATTAATAAATGCTGGAAATATTGGTAGACCATCGCTATCGTATTTTATTATTTTTCTTAATTCTTCACTCTTTATCTCAATTTTTGGTTTTTCAGGTAATAGAGTTATACCCATAAATAAAAAATGATTTTTATTTTTTATATATTTATTTCTAATAATATTGGAACATGATCTGATCCATATATATTATCTAAAATATCTGCATTAACTATTTTATCTTTTAATTCTTTACTTACTACACAATAGTCAAGTCTCCATCCCTCATTTTTCTTTCTTGCAATAATTGAATATGAAAACCAGCTATATTTTCTTGTATTTCCTTTTATATATCTAAATGTATCAATAAATCCTAAAGATAGAAAATGATCAAACCATTGTCTTTCTTCATCTGTAAATCCTGCATATCCTTTCAAATTTATTGGATCATATATATCAATATCTTTATGTGCTACATTAAAATCTCCACAAATTATACATGGTTTATTTAAAGATAGTACATATTTTTCAAATTCTTTATCAAATTCTAATTTAAAATCCAATCTTTTTAATGTTCCAACTCCAGCATTCGGAAAATATACATTTATTAAATAAAATTTATCATATTCCATTGTTATAACCCTTCCTTCAATATCAAATTTCTCAATTCCAATTCCATATTTTATATTATTTGGTTTTATTTTTGATAATGTTAATACACCACTATATCCTTTTCTCTCTGCGGGAAATGAATATACATTATATCCAAGTAATTGAAATGTTAATGGTATTTCTTTTGTTTTTATTTCTTGAAATAGATAAAAATCTGCATTATATTTTTTAATAAAATCAATCAAACCTTTTTGAATTATTGATTTTAATCCATTAACATTCCATGATATAATTTTCATTTTATCAGTTTCCGGGTTCTACATCATTTTTCAGCCTATATTTATTCATCATTATTTATATTATATACTTTAACAAAGTTATTAAATATTATTTCTTCTAGCTCTTTCTTATCTATATCTTTTATTTCAGATATCTTTTCCAATGAATATATTATTTTCCATGAATTATTTACTGCCTTACCTTTTTCTATTGGATCCAAATATGGAGAATCTGTTTCAGTTAAAATAAATTCTAATGGTACATCTTTTACAATTTTTTGAAATCCGAGATCTCTATAAACAATTGCTGGTATTGATAAATAACAATTTATTTCAATTGCTTTATCTACTAAGGAAGGTTTCCAAAATGTATGCAATACTTTTTTATTATTATAACTTGTTAATATATCTAATACATCTTTTTCAGCCTTTCTAGCATGAATTATTACAGGTTTCTTTAATCTATCAGCCAGTTCTAAAAATTTTTCAAAATATATTTTTTGTTTTTTAATTTTATCTTCATCTACATTAGAAAAATCTAATCCAACTTCTCCAATTGCTAAAAATTTTCTATCTTTATTTTCTTCAATAAATTTAAATATTTTTTCTATATCATTATCATTCATTTTTTCAATTTCTTCAGGATATAAACCTAAAGCATAATATATTATATCATACTTTTTAGATTCTTCAATTACTTTATTTATACTTTCAATATCTATAGAATTTTCAATTATATATTTTACATTTCTTTCAATATTTTCTCTTATTTTTTCATCTACATTATTATATAAAAATAGATGTGCATGGTCATCAACTATCATAATTAAAACTTTTTCTTTAAATATATTAAATATATATCTTCAAAGAAAAAGTGTATGCTATCTATTATTCTATAATCATAAAATTTTGAATATTTATTTAATATATATTGAGGATTTGTTATTGAAGACATTATTATTAATATTTCTCCAAAATTATTTAATTTAGTTATACTTTGATATAAAAATCTATCGATTGTTTCATATCCAAATTTTCCTCCAGAAACCCATCTTTTAACCTTTATTCCTTCATAACTTACTTCTGGTAAATATGGAGGATTAAATAATATTAGATCAAATTTTTCATTTATATTATTAAATAAATCGGATAAATAAAATTTTACTGGTAAATTAATTTTTTCTATATTTTTATATAAATAATCTAGATCAGAATTACTATCTATATAATTTATATAAAAGTTTATTTTAGATAATTTTAAACATTCTTCAGATATATCTGAAAAAGATACGTCTTTTGTATATTTATATGCCTCTAAACCCTGAATTCCAGATCCACATCCAATATCTAATACTTTTTTACCTCTAGCAAACTCTTTTATATGGTCATTTAATAAAAAAGAATCTTCTTTTGGTGGATAACATTCAAGATCATAAATCTTATAATATATTATTAAATCATTATGTTTTACATATTCAAATTCCATAATAATATTTATTTAAGTTTTAATTTAAATTATTAATTTATGCCAGAGAATGAAATATGGACAGAAAAATATAGACCAAAAAGATTGGATGATATAAAAGGACAAGATGAAATAGTAAAAAGATTGAAGGCATTTGTAGAAAATAAAAATATGCCTCATCTATTATTTACAGGACCTGCTGGTGTTGGAAAAACAACTGCTGCGTTAGCATTAGCAAGAGAATTATATGGAGATAAATGGGAACAAAATGTATTACAATTAAATGCTTCAGATGATAGAGGGATTGATGTAATAAGAGAAAAGGTAAAGGAATTTGCAAGAACAAAACCAATTGGAGATGTTCCATTTAAAATTGTATTTTTAGATGAAGCAGATGCAATGACAAGAGATGCACAACAAGCTTTGAGAAGAATAATGGAAGAATATTCTTCAATAACAAGATTTATATTGGCATGTAATTATTCATCAAAAATTATAGAACCAATACAATCTAGAACTGTTATATTTAGATTTAAACAATTAGATAAAAAGGATGTATTTGATTTATTAAGATCAATAGCTGAAAAGGAGAATTTAAATATAAGTGATGATGCATTGGAAGCAATATATTATATTTCAGAAGGTGATATGAGAAAATCAATAAACATGTTACAAGCTGCGGCTTTATATTCCAAAGATATAACTCCAGAATTAATATATGAAGTTGCTTCTGTAGCAAAACCACAAGAATTACAGGAAGTATTAAAATTAGCATATGAAGGAAAATTTGTTGAGGCTAGAGAAAAATTAATTGATTTAATGTTAAAATATGGTCTTGCTGGAGAAGATATAATTAAATATTTATCTAAGGAAGTTTATTCAATGAATATATCCGAAAAAGAAAAATTAGATATAATATATTATGCTGGAGAAGTAGAATATAGATTGTTAGAGGGTTCAGATCCAATAATACAATTAGGTGCTTTGCTAGCATATATAGGACTTAGAGGTTTACAAAGTAGAAAATAATTTTTGATAATCATTTTTGAAATTCAAGAATATAAAGCAATCATTTATATTTTGGAAAATAGTAAAATTTTACATGCCATATAATATTGAATATGAATTTAAGATTCCAAAATATATAATAGAAGGGGTTTTAGATGAATATAATTCTGAAAATCTGCATAAGAATGAAGATATTATGATAAAAAGATTAATAATGGATTATATATTAAATAAATATCCAGATTTATTTGATATAGATAATAAAAAATATGAAGAAATTATAAAAAATATGAAGATTGAAGATAGAGGGAATAAATATATCTATGTTTATATATATGTAGATTAAAATTAATTTTATGGATATATCAAAGATACCAAAATTTGTAATCTGGGTTGGTATAGCGGCTTTTATATTGGTTGTGCTATATGCAATATATACATATTATGTAACATCATATTTACCCCCATATTTGGAATATTTTACATATAGTTGTCAATATGCAAATGGAACATCCCTTGTTATAATTACTGCAAAACAAAATTTGGAAAATGTAACAGTATATAATTTCTATGAAAATTCAACATGCAATTTAGGAAATATAAATTATGGATCTATGAATGGATGCAGTGTAAATAACAATATTATTATAGTAGATGCATATGTAAGAGTATATTATACTGTGAATGGTAATCAATATGAAGCTATTTTACCATGCCAAATAGTTGAAAGTAATGGAGGTATATTAAGTGGACTTTTCTCTTTATTTAGTCATTAAAAAATTAGAAAAGTTTTATTAAAAATATGCTATGATTATATCTTAAAAAGGTTATATCTTTTTAAGGACGTAACTTTTCATATTCTTTTTGCAAATACTTACCAAATTCTTCTAAATTGTCTGTTTCTATAAGTTGTTTATATAATGGTTCATACTTAGTTGGATCTATTAGTAAGCCTTCTATAATAACTCCAATGTACTTATATGCTCCTTTTTGCCGTGCATACTTTATTTCAGTTTCTTGATTCCATTTTAAGTTATTTCTATAGGCCCAATCATGTACTTCTTCTAAATATTTGTCAAAATTTTGTAAAGGTATTTTTCCATCTAATATAAGGGAATATAATTCATTCATCTTAAGAAGTCCCTTCTCATTTGTTAAGATTTCTATACCTCTTCTTAAGTTTTGAATAATTCTTTCTTTGAAATATGGATATAATTCAACATCAGATGCCACCTTACGTATATTGGATAATATGAATTCTTTAAGTTCTATGTCAAAGGTTGAAGAGTTTTCCATAGTTTCTATTAAATTCCACAATAATGGAATACTTTTTTGATCTACTTCTTCTATCTGTTCATATGCAAGTCTTATTGCTGTTGCATATACTTCATATTTGAATTTTGTTCTTATTATTTTTCGCTCAGCTTCTTCTATTTTTTCATCTAGTGTTTTAACCATAACTAATTATTATATTGGAAAATTTTAAATTTATCATTACTATCTATTATCAGATAAAAGTTACATAGATATATCTTACAACTTTAATATTCTAATTAAAAATATTAAATAATGGTTGAACTATAGATAAAAAATAAAAAAGTGTAGTATATTGAGTAGTATCTTCTTTTTATTTAGTCATTAAATAAAAATTAAATAAAAAACATTTTATATTAAATAAAATCTTTATTAAAAAAGTTTTTATATTTTTTATAATAACTCCCTCCTTTATATAATAATTCATCTAATAATTTGTTAACTTTCATATATTCATCAAAAAATTCTCTATGCCTTTTAGGATCTTCAATTAGATATCTTATAGCTGCTTTAATTTCTTCAGATGTCTCTCTATATATTTCTTTTAATGAATCATACTTATGTATATTCTTTTGTAATTTTTCTAAGAAGGTCATATATGTTGCAGAAAATACTAATCTATTTGATAAATATAACATACTAGTATCTAAATTATATACTTTCTGTCTATAATCTGGTTTTGTAGGGTCTATTTCTTCAACATATTCTCTAAAGGCTCTCATTATACTAGCTTTAAATATATCTGATTCTTCTCCTTTCTCACATAAGTCATAGCTATTTATTTTTAATAGCAATATTTCTAATGTTGTTTCGGCTTGTGGTGCTTTTTTTGATATTTCATCATATAACCTTTTTGCCTCTTCTAAATAATTTTCGTTATCCTTTCTATATTCTTCATCTATTTGGGCTCTTTTTAACATTTTTTCTAATTCTGATGGATATTTGCCTACCATAATTAATTATTTATTAGAAAAATTTTTAAATTTATTGTTACTATCTATCATTAAATAGTAACTATATTTAATATATTCTATGTAACTTTAATATTCTAAAATAATAATAATGGATAAACTAAGGATAAAAAATATGAATGTCTTCTAGTAATGGTAAGCTTCTAAAGATGTTAAAATTCTTTCAGTTTTATACATATCAAACTATTTTTTATTATCTCTATAATCTTCCTCAATTCCTATATTTCTGTTAAATTGTTTTATATTCTCTTCAGGATTTTTTAATAGATATTTTATGTTTTCTTCAATATCATTAGATGCTACCTGAAAAATATACTCAATTTCATGATTACTTTTCTCAAGTTCTGCCAGATAGTTGATTTGCATATCTTCGAATTCATCATATGTAGTTTGGTTATTCATAGCTTTATGAAGTTCTTCATCAATTTTCTTTTCTAATCTCTTATACAAAGTTTCAAGTACGTTTGAAGATGACAGATAATTAATAACTTTAGTTAAATTATCAATTTTCTTTTCAAAATATGATTTGTCGGATTTTATAGTGCTCATTCCATCTAAGTATTCATTAATAGCCATTAATATACTGGTTGTAAGATAGCATTCCTTTATACATACCATATAATCAGACATATTATCAAATGATATTGATGATTTTGGAGGTATTTCACATCTGTTCCATTTCCCTATGGTTTGCATTAATTTATCTAATGATAGTGAAATTGTTTGGTCTACTTTAGAGGCTATTTCAGCATCTATATTTTTAAATGCTTTAAGTTTTATATATGATATTTGATTATTTATTCTTGCCATTGCATCTTCAAAAAGTGCTTCACATTGATGTAGTTCAGCAGGAAGTATACGGGTAAGGATATACATAGCTATTATGAAATCACTAATATTATGTCTGTCCATCATAACTAATTAATTATTGGAAATTTTTTAATTCTATCGTTATTATCTATTATTAGACAATAATTATATTAAATTCATTATACATATTTTAATATTTTAAATTGGAAATATAAATAATAATTAAACTATGGATAAAAATATACAACAAAAAGTATAGTATATTAAGCAGACTTTTATTTAGCATTAATTTATATTATGAACTATTCCTACTATATTTAAGTAATATACTTACTATCTCTTTAATAAATCCCTTTAAGATATCTAAGTAATGCATTTTCTATCTTTTTATTAAATTCATTCGTATTTTTGCGGAAAAGTTCTTCTATAATATCTTCAATATATTTGGATGCCTTTTGATATGCTAAGTCGATTAATTCTATTTGTTTCTGAATATAGTTCTGAACTGCAAGAATATAGTTTTGAACATCATTAGATGCTTTAAACTGTTTTATTTGCTCAATCATTTTATTATTAATTGATGAGTTTTCAGGGGAGTTTGAGATATCACTTAAGGCGAATGATTCTACTAACATATGAACCGCTAATAATGCTTTATATACGTTGGGCTTTGATAGGGATCTTAAAACATACAGTATATTTATAATTTCTTTACCATAATTTGTTTGTGTAGTATCTAATCCTTCAAAATGTTTGATAATACTTCTTATTATATTAGTCTTAAAGTGATTTATATAGATATATTGATAAATATGTGGCCATCCATGTGGATCATATGGATCTAAACATGTTTCTTCTGTACATCGAATATACTTATTTATCCTTGCTAGTACATTATCTAGGGTCTTTGCACATACTTTGGGCAGTTTGTTGTGTGCCTTTTGTAATTCTTTTTCATACTCATTATGTGAATTTTTTGCATATTCTATTAATTCTTTTCTAAATAAATTTGTAAACTCAGTTCCCAATTCTTTTTCATATATATTCGTCGGCTCTGTACTTGATAATTTATATACCAAGAAATAAATTTCTGGATTTAAATTAATGAATTTATCTGGCATACTAAAATTATTGTTGGAAAAATTTTAAATTTATAGTTAATATCTATCACAAAATAGTAACTATATCAGATAGGCTCCACATATTTTAATATTTTTAATATCTAGCTTAAAATATATTATAATGGTTAAACCTAGATAAAAATATACAACAAAAAGTTTGGTATATTAAGAAAATTTTTCTCTTTATTTAGTCATTAAATAAAAATTAAATAAAAAAGATTTTATCCAAAAAGTCAAACTTTAGCTAGGAATGGGCTTACATGATTCTCCAACAAACTTTTCTAAATCGCCAGATTTCAAGTGTTGCATATACCCTTTAGGATTACTTAATAAACATTCTATATGAGAGCGAAGATGGTCATATGCTGCTTCCTCTCGTGCATACCTTAGTTTAGTTTCCCAATCTAATCTCTCACCAGTAAGATAGGTAGATAATCGTACTCTTTCTAGATAGAAATTAAAATCTAATGGAATAAGCTCTCCAGAACGTATACTCTTATATGAATCATATAGGTAATCTTCTACATCCCAGTCTAATAGTTTTTCTAAACCTTTTTCTAAGTTTTGAATCCTCTGTTTGTGAGTATTCTCTTGTTCTGCAGGAGGTATATGATCTCTAATGTAGTCTCTAATTGCTGATAATTTTTGAATATCATAAGTAAAGGCATCTGTCCTTTCTACTACTTTTTCTAATAGTGGCAAGACTTCTGGAGCCCTTTCTCTCGCCAAATCATATAATCCTTCTAATATTATTACATATCCATGTATCTCAGGACTTTTACTTTCTTTAGCTCTTTGTTTAGCCAATCTTATTCTTTCTTCTATTATTTCAGATTTGTTTTGATATGAGGATGTGTCTACCATACTATAATAATTATTAAAAAAATTTTTAAATCTATCGTTACTATCTATTACTAGATAGAAGTTATACCAAGATATACTACAATTTTAATATTCTAATTAAAAATATTAAATAATGGTTGAACCATGGATAAAAAAATATGCACCTAAACATATTAATGAAATAATTAATCAATCAGAGGCTATTGGAAAAATAAAATCCTTTATTGAAAAATATCCAAATGTAAGTAAAAAGGCATTATTAATATATGGACCTCCAGGTGTTGGAAAAACTTCATCAATATATGCAATTGCAAATGATTTAAATTATGAAGTTGTAGAATTAAATGCTTCGGATAATAGAAATGCAAGGGTTATACATGAAAAATTGGGAGAAGCAATAAAGGGAAAACCATTTTTCAAAAAAGGAAGGATAATTTTGGTTGATGAAGTAGATGGGCTAGCTGGATTTCAAGATAGAGGTGGAGTTGGAGCATTGGTAAAAATAATAGAAGAATCAAGATGGCCAATAATATTGACTGCAAATGATCCATGGGATCCAAAATTTAAGAAATTAAGAGACTCGTGTGATATGGTTGAATTCAAAAAATTATCAAATACTGATATAATAAGACAATTAAAGAGAATTTGTGCAAATGAAAATATAACAATTGATGATAATGCATTATCTGCACTCGCAGAGAGATCTTCTGGAGATTTAAGAAGTGCAATAAATGATCTACAAGCATTGGCAGCAATGACTAATCATATTACACTGAAAGATTTAGAAGTTTTAGGTTATAGAGAAAGAGAGATTACAATATTTAGAGCATTGGGTCAGATGTTTAAGGCAAATACAATAATGGGTGCTACATTACCATTTGCAGATGTAGATATGGATCCTGAAGAAATTAAAGCATGGGTTGAAGAAAATATATCAAATGAATATGAAAATATAAAAGAAATATATGAAGCTTATAATTGGTTATCGTTGGCAGTTGTATTTTATGGAAGAATTTATAGAAGACAATATTGGGATCTATTAAAATATTTTACAACATTAATGTATGCTGGGGTTGCATTGGCAAAAGAAAAGAGATATAATAAATTTACAAAATATAGAATGCCACAATATGTAAAAAAATTGTCACAAAATAAAGAAATAAGAGAAAAAATTGAAGAATTATCAAAAAATTTACAAAAGAAGGTTCATACATCAAAAAAGAGAATTAGAGAAGTATATATAAATACATTAATAGTTTTAATGAAAGAAAATGAAAAAATAGGAAAAGAATATGCAAAAATATTGGGATTTAATGAAAATGAAATATCATATATAAAGGAAGCTGTAGAAAAATTATGAAAGAATTAAATAAAAAGAATATAGAAGAAATATTTAAAAAAATAGAAGAATATTATAATGTAAATATAGATAAGTCAATAATAAAGAAATATAGATTTTTTATTAATAAAGATAAAATATATATGTTTAATAAAAATTTTCCAGATTTTTTAAATGAAAAATATATAAAAAAATATGGTTTATATGTAATTAAAATAGAGAAAAATAATATATATAGATTTAGTATAGAAGGTGCACAGATTTTTGGAATAAATTCTAATAAAAATATTGAAATAAAAAAGGAAAATCTTTTTTATAAATATAATGAAAATATAAAATTGGAAAAAAATTATGAAAATGGTTTTTATATAGCAAAAGATAATAATGATATTTTATGTAGTGTTTATATTAAAAATAATATATTGAAAGATTTTATACCAAAAGAAAGAAAAATAAATTATATTTTTACTAAAGATAGACCAGAGAATACATATGTAAATAAATAATATACTCCAATATTTAATAATGCACATAACCATATCATAACTGTTGCATCTAAGAACATTCCAAGTTTAGATCCTCCATCTATATTTTTTAATGTTCCAGCTAAAATAAAAGCTTCAATAATAGATATTATAAATATATAATCTTGCAATATATATAGAGGTATTGAAAATGTATATATATTTATACCTATCTGAGATACTGCAGTACCAAGTGCTGTAGATACACCTTGAAACATTTGATTTAATAAATATAATATTTGAGAAATTATGAATAAAATTGCTATAAATGCTATATATGTTCCATATATAATACCTCTTAAATTTGATATAAATTGAGATTTTCTAGACCTAAGTTCAATTATCTTTATTAATATATTATATAACATATCTCCTGCTTTCTTTGTATCTCCATTATATGATAAAACTTTTTCAAATACCTTTATTATTTTTTCTGCGATAGAACTACCCAATTCAACTATAAAATATCTCCAAGATTCAGAATAATTTTTTGTTATATTTATCCTTTTCCTTAATCTATTAATATCTTCATTTAATAAACCAAAATCATGTATAATAACATTATCCAATATTTTTGTTTGATTACTTCCAAATATTTCTGAATATTCTATTATACTACTAAAGAATGCTGGGAAATGATTTTCCTTTATTTTTAATGCTCTCTCTAATAATATCATCCTATAACTTACATATGCTAAAGGTGTAACTGCTATTGCAAATGCCTCTAATAATTGTAATTTTAATACTAAAAATAATGCTAAAAATAGTATATAAGATAAGAATGCTAAAAGGTAAAATAAATATCTTATAGTTATATATTCTTTTGGTTTTTCTTTTGTATGAGACCATAATCCATCATCTGGGATGTAATATTTTGATACATAATATATGAGTAAATTAATTACAATGAATATTATAAAGAAATCTGCCAGTAAAAATATTATATTTGCACTTATTAAAAATGGTATAAATAATATTAAAGAAAATGCAAATCCTAAAGAAGATAATAAAGATATTATAAATTCATCTAATAATCTTATATTTTCTAAACCTTTTTCATAATTTGCTTCATATATTGCCAATTGTGTTTCGTATTCTTTATATAAAAATTCTGATATTTCTTCACCAATATCAATTGAAGTTGCAAATCTTTCTAAAAAACTTTTAAAATTGCTATTTGGAACATATGGTAATACATATCTTATAGCCTCTGGGATTGTATAATTATATTTATTTGTTAAAAAGAGAATCTTTGACATATAATAATTTATATCTTTAAATTCTGCTTTTTCTTCAATTGCAATTTCTAATAATCTCTTAATATTGCTTGTAGAAAATGAGAGAGAATATAAATATGCTATATAATATAGTAAAGATTTATCTAATGATCTTTTTGTTTTATAATATTCTAGAAATATAACTTCTAATGAAAAAACAACTGCTGATAAATATAAAATTGGATAATATATTTTTAATATTGGTAAATATTTTCCTATTATAATTATTAATGCAATTATTATACTAAATATTATGGTAATCTTTCTAAGGCTCTTTTTTATAATATCATTAATAAGTTCATACATATCTTAATAGTTAATGTGAGTTATTATAAAGATTTAAATATGTTTTATATATAAAATATAGCCATGGAAAATATGATACCTGTTTATGATAAGGAAGGTAATAAAATAAAAGAAATAGAATTACCAGAACACTTTAAATATGAAATAAGAGAGGATATAGTATATAAAGTATTTAGAGCATATATGTTAAGTCATAGAGTACCATATGGTTCATATAAATATGCAGGTATGGAAGCTTCTGCATGGACATCAAAGAGGAGATATACATATAGATCTTCATATAAAAGGGGTATATCAAGGGTTCCTAGATCAATATTTGCAAAAATTGCTGGTAATTTTGTATGGATAGCTAGGGTAATACCAGGTTCTGTAAAGGGAAGAAGAGCACATCCACCAAAACCAGAAAAAAATTGGTATAAAAAAATAAATAAAAAAGAAAAAAGATTAGCACTATTATCTGCAATTTCTGCATCTTCAAATTTAGATTATATAAAAAATAGATATACAAAATCTTTTATTTATTTAAATGAAGCAATTAATACTTTTGGTCTACCAATTGTTATATCTAATCTAGAAGAATTAAAGAAAGCAAAAGAATATAAGGATTTATTTAATAAATTAAAGATAATAAACTTTATTGAATATGTAAAAGAAAATAAAAAACAAAGAGCTGGAAAGGGAAAAATGAGAAATAGAAGAATAAAAAAATATAGAGGAATTTTATTTGTATTATCTTCTGATTCTCAATTGCCAAAGGTTTCTATTGATGGTGTAGAGTTTTCAAAAGTAGATCAATTAAATATAGAAAAATTGGCTCCTGGTGGTAAATTAGGTAGATTTATTATATGGAGTGAAAAGGCAATAGAAGATTTAAGAAATTTATACATATGAAATTATAAGATGGATATGAAAGATGTTATACTTTATGCTGAATTAACAGAAAAAGATATGTATTTACTTGATAAATATAATAAGGTTATTTTTATTGTAAATAGGTCTTCTACAAAGAAAGATATAAAAGAGGCTGTTGAAAAATTATTTAATGTTAAAGTAAAAAAAGTAAATACATTAATAGATTATAAAGGAAGAAAAAAGGCATATGTTACATTGGAAAAGGAATATAAGGCCCAAGATATATTATCTAAATTAGGATTAATATAAGATGGGTGGAAATACAATATTACAGCAGAGGTTGGGTAAAGGAAAGAATATATATAAAGTACCAGATTTTTATTCAATAGGAGAATTTTCTTTTAGACCTTTAGATGAAAAAGAAATGAAAGATAAGGTAAAAGGTATTGTTATAGATATAATAAAGGATAAGGTTCATTATGCTCCAATTGCTAAGATAAAATTTGAAACTGGGGAAACAATTTTAGTTCCAGCTGTTGAAGGTTTATATGTTGGAAAAGAAATTTATGCAGGTGTAAATGCTCCAGTAGAAAATGGAAATATTTTACCATTGAAGGTTATTCCAGATGGATCAAGTGTTTGTATGGTAGAAATTTCTCCTGGTGACGGTGGAAAAATTGCAAGAACATCTGGTGCATCATGTATATTAGTTCAAAAAACAGATAAATATGCAATATTAAAATTACCATCTGGAAAAACAAAGATGGTCAATTTATATTCTAGAGCAATATTGGGAACAGTTGCTGGAGGTGGAAGAACGGATAAACCATTTGTTAAAGCTGGAAATAAATATTATTTTAAAAGAGCTCATCATAGAAAATGGCCAATTAGTAAACCAACTGCAAGAAATGCTTCAGATCATCCATTGGGAGGTAAACATAAGAGAAATAAAGGTGGAATGACTCCATTACCTAAGCATGGATATCCAATAAAGTATGGTAAATATGGCTCAAGAAGAACCGGAAGAAAGAAAGCAATATAAAATGGCACAAGAAAATATTTGGTTAGTTAGTTTAGAAGAATATATAAAAGTAGGTGTTCATATAGGTACAAAAATAAAGAATAAACAAACAAAAAAGTTTATTGCTAGAATAAGATCTGATGGATTGGCAATTATAGATGTAATAAAATTGGATGAAAGATTGAGATTAGCAACAAAATTATTATCTAAATATGAGCCATATCAAATATTAGCAGTTGGAAGAAGAGAAACTGCAAGAAAACCACTCCAAATGTTAAATAAATATACTGGAATAAATGTTTATCCAAAGAGATATCCTCCTGGATTATTAACAAATCCTGCTTTAGATATATTTAAGGATGTTGATGTTGTTATAATAACAGATCCTATACTTGATAGAAATGCTTTATTGGATGCATATAGAACTGGAAAAATAACAATTGCTTTTGTTGATACAAATAATTCCTTAAGCTATATAGATATTGCTATACCGGCAAATAATAGAGGAGCAAAATCCTTAGCCTTATTATATTATATTATTGCTAGAGAATATTTAAGAAATAGAGGGTTATTATCTAAAAAAGGAGAATTACCTATATCTTATGAAGAATTTATGGAAAAGGGTTTGGAAGAGGAAGAAGAATAATTTTATATATTAAGGAATTTTATAATATTATATGGCATTAGATTTTATAAAGAATCTTTTTGGAAAAAAGAATAATGAAGATTATGATATAAATCAGCAGGGAGATTTTATGAATTATCCACCAGGGGGACCAGGAAATTTTCCTCCAGGTCCATATCCAAATGAACCATTACCACCTCCACTACCACCAGTTCAAAACCAATTTCCAGGACAATTAAATCCTCAAGCATATTTACCGAACTTTCCACAAAATTATGGATATAATAATCAATATTCAAATCAAATTGATTATAATATAATACAAATGCTAAATACAAAATTAGATACAATTGCAACAAAGTTAGATAATATAATTGCTCTATTAAACAATTTACTCCAATATTTTCAATATTATAGGCGTTAATGAATTTATATCAGTTTTTTATCAATATTTCATATATCCAGTAATAGGATATAAATATCAATATAATATATATAATACATTTTTATATGGATTATTATTTGTTGTAGGTTTTATTCTCTTTTATTATCTATTTGTAAAAAATAAAAAAGTAATTATTGATAGATATTTTTTATTAGATTTAATTATTTTAACTTTAATATTTATTATTCCAAGGGTAAATATTGATCTCGGTTATACAATAAAAACATATCTATTATTTACACCTCTATTAGAATTATGGATTTTAATATCCTTTTTACCTGTTCTATTTTTATATAAATATAGAAAATATTATTTATATATATTATTGGTAATTTTAATATTAGAAATTCCTTTTTTTATTTTTGTAAGGCCAATAAATTTATTACCACTTTTAATATTCATTTTATTATTTTCTATTTTAATTTATTTATCATATAGAGAAAAATTATTCTATTTATCAATATTTGGAGAAATATATGAGACTATTTTTTCAATTATCTCAGTATATTATTTTAATTTGCAATCTGAACATCAATTATTAAATATTCTTATCTTTCAATATAATAATCCTTTATTATTTTATGGATTAAAATTATCTTTAACATTATTTATTGCACTTTATACAAAATATTATTTAAAGGATGATTTAAGAAATGTAATATACTTAATGTTATTTTATTTAGGATTTTTACCAGGCTTAAGAACTAGTCTTATAGATATATTAATATGAAATATAGGGAAATATGGAAAGTATATGGGAAGGTATTTGATAAAAATACATTATACTATTTAGACAAATTGTATAAAGATCATTATGTAGAGGATGATTTAACATTAATATCTGAAGGTAAAGAAGCTATTGTTGTAAGATCTGGGAAATTTGCAATAAAGATATATAAAATAATGTCAATAAGTTATAAAGAACAGGTAAATTATTTAAAAGCAGATCCAAGAATATATAAATTTCCAAGAACAAAGATTGGGATAATATATACATGGGTAAAAAAAGAATATATAAATTTAAGAAAAATGTATAAAAATTTAGTAAGAGTTCCAATTCCATATTTATATAAGGGAAATATATTAGTAATGGAATATGTAGGTTATGAAAAAGGCCCATTATTATTACATGATCTTTATGATTCAATTGAAAATAAGGAAGAATTATTTTTCGATATATTAGATCAATATAAAAAAATATATAATAAAGCTAAATTAATTCATGGAGATTTTTCAGAATATAATATAATCATATTTAATAATGTTCCATATATAATAGATGTATCTCAATCAATACCAATAGATTCTCCATATTCTGAAGAATTTCTTAATAGAGATCTAAATAATATATTAAATATATCAAAAAAATTAGACTTAAATTATGATATGAAATATATAAGAGAGTACATTGGTATTTAAAAATTATTCATAATTTTCTATATAATGGATGTTGAAGAACTTGAATTACAAATGTTAATAGAAGAATTAAGTAAATATAATGGTAGAGCTACAGAACTAATTTCATACTATATACCAGCTGGATATGATTTAACAAAGGTTCTAGATCATTTAAGTTATGAATATTCAACTGCACAAAACATTAAGGATAAAAATACTAGACAACATGTAATGGATGCATTGGCAAAAATTATAAATTATTTAAAAGGATTAAAAAAGAGTCCAGATAATGGTTTAATAATATTCTGTGGAAATATTTCAAACAGACCTGGAGATGTTGATATAAGGTTATGGGCAATAGAACCTCCAGACAAATTAAATATTAGATTATATAGATGTGATTCTAGATTTGTATTAGATCCGTTAAAGGAACTAATATCACCAAAACAAATATATGGATTGATTGTTTTAGATAGAGGAGAAGCTTCTATAGGAGTATTAAAAGGTAATCAATTAATAATATTAGAAAATAAACAATCATGGGTTCCTGGTAAAATAAGAGCAGGTGGACAATCTTCTGTAAGATTTCAAAGACTAATAGAACAAGATGTTCATTTATGGTTGAAATATTTGGCAGATGAAATTAGAAACTATTTTGAAAAAGATTTAGATAAATTGGTTGGTATTTTGGTTGGAGGACCTGGATTACTTAAAGAACAATTTGTTAATGGAGATTATTTACCATATCATCTTAAACAAAAAATTTTGGGTGTATATGATACAGCATATTCAAATGAATATGGATTAAAAGAATTATTGGAAAGGGCAAAAGATGTATTAGAAAAAACAGAATATGTAAAAGAAATAGAATTAACAAAATTATTTTTTGAACATCTTGGAAAAGGTACTGGTCTGGTAGTTTATGGATTTGATGATGTAAAAAAAGCATTAGAAATTGGTGCAGTAGATACAATATTAATATCTGAAGATTATAAAGATAAAATTAAGGAATTAATGGATTTAATAAAACAAACAAATGCAAAAGTTGAAATAATATCAAAAAATCATCCTGAGGGGGAACAATTTTCAAACTTTAAAATAGGTGCAATATTAAGATTTAAAATATGATAGATTATAATAAAATATTATCTAAAATAAAACCATCTGAAGAGGAAAAGAGGAAAGTATATAATATAATAAATGAATTTTTTGATATATTAAGATCAAATAATTTAGAACCATTTTTGGGAGGATCTTTTGCAAAGGATACATGGATAAAAAATGATTTTGATGTAGATACTTTCTTATTATTTAAAGATGATAAAAATATATCTAATATTGTTGAAAATGTATTAAAGAAAGAGAATCTAGATTATATAAGGATAAGGGGTTCTAGGGATTATTTTAGAGTAAGTTATAAAGGTTTAATATTTGAATTAGTCCCAATATTAAAGATAAATGATATAAGAGAAGCTAAAAATACTACAGATTTATCGCCATTTCATGTTAAATATGTAATAAGTAAATTAAATGAAAAAATGAAGGATGAAGTTAGATTACTAAAATTATTTACAAAAAATATAAATGTTTATGGAGCTGAATCTTATGTTAGGGGATTTTCTGGATATGCAATAGAATTAATATTAATAAATTATGGGTCTTTTGAAAACACAATAAAAAATGTATCTAATTGGAGACCAAAAGTAATAATAGATTTAGAAAAATATTATAAAAACTATGATGAAATAAAGAAAAATTTATCAAAAGATAAAATAAAATCTCCAATAATAATAATTGATCCAACTGATAAATATAGAAATGTTGCAGCTTCAGTTTCTTTACAAAAATTTTCAGAATTTATATATTATTCTAGGATATTTTTATTATCTGAAGATAAAGAAAAATTCTTCTTTAATAAAATATATATGAATTATGATGAAATAAAAAGATTGGCTGAAAAATATAATGTAAATATGATATATTTAAAAATTGAAGGAGATTCAAATAATAAAGATATAAAAAATAGTAAAGCTTTATCATTATTTAATAATATTAAAAAATGGATAAATAATATTGGATTCAAAATTTTCAATTACTATTATTTTTTCGACGAAAATTATTTATATGGTTATATATTATATTATCCAGATAAATTACCAGAATATGAAATAAGAGAGGGTCCATTGTTATGGGAAGAAAAAGATTATAATAGATTTTATGAAAAACATAAGAATGAAGAATTAATAATTAGAAATGGAAAAATATATGCAGTTACAAAGAGAAAAATAAACGATATATATAAAGCATTAGAATTTATAATAAACAATTATAAAAATAGTATTAGGAAAAAAGTTAAGTATTTATATATTAAGATAGGAGAAAAAGAAATTGAAATTAAATATTAGTTATATTTTTAAAAAATAATAGAAAAATTTTTATATGAGTAAAATTTCTACTGGAATATATCCTATAGATAAATTATTAGATGGAGGTATTGAGACAGATATTATTACATCATTTTATGGTCCTTCTGCATCTGGAAAAACAAATATTGCAATAATAAGTTCTTATAATGTTTCTAGATTGGGAAAAAAGGTAATATATATAGATACTGAAGGCGGTTTTTCTATTGAAAGATTAAAACAAATTGCAAAGGAAGATTTTGAGAATGTAATGAAAAATATATTATTATATAAGCCTGTAAATTTTTCTGAACAAAAAAAGGCAATATATTTAACATATGATTATGTAAAAAAGAATTCTAATGATGTTGGATTAATCGTTGTAGATTCTATATCAATGCTATATAGATTGGAAAGAGGTGATAGTAATGTAAATGAGGTAAATATAGAACTTGCAAAACAATTACAAATATTTTCAGAAATTTCTAGGAAATATAATATACCAGTTCTAGTTATAAATCAGGTATATTCATTATTTGATAATAAGGATACAATAGGAATTGTTGGGGGAGATTTAATAAAATATTGGTCAAAGTGTTTGGTTGAATTGAGAATTTTAGATAATGGTATTAGAGAAGCAATATTAAGAAAGCATAGATATTTACCGGAAGGAATATCTATAAAATTTAAAATAGCAAATGATGGAATTATTGAATATAAAGAAGTCTAAGAATTAAATTTTTTTATTATTTCTTCAGCCTCTTCTTTTGATAATTTGTGAGTATTCCAATTAAATATATTTTTATATCCATTTTCATTATATTGTGGTATTATATGTATATGTGCATGAAATACTGCTTGTCCGGCCTTTTTTCCATTATTTACTATTATATTATAATCCTTTGATATTTTTTCTTCAAATAATTTTAAGAACTTTGTAAAACTTCTATAGAAATTCTTTACATATTCATCATCAATATTTGATATCCTATCAAAATGCTTTTTTGGTACAAATAATGTATGTCCTTTATTTATTGGATTTATATCTAGAAATGCTATAGAGTATTCATCTTCATATAATATATACGAAGGTATTTCTTTATTTATTATCTTACAAAATATACATTCCTCCATAAAAATTTAATATATAAAAATTTTATATATTTAATATTTCATCTAATACTCTTTTTATGTCTTCGCTATCTGCTATGTATTTAAATTTGCTAAATACATTTGAAAGAATAACTTTTTTATCATTAGTATTTAAAGATTTTACGTATTCTTGAATTTCTTTCTTTAATTCTTCTCTATTTCTTTTATATAAATTATTTTCTCTTATTATATCTTCAATATCCTTATTATATTTAATATAATGATAATATATTATTGGAATTGCATTTTTTACAATCTTTTTATCTTTTAAATAATCTTTTATCTTATATATAAAATCTAAATCAAATTTTTCTATTTTTTCTTTAAATAAATTTTCGGTATCTCCAATCATTTGAAAGAATAAATAATATACTATATTTGGATCTATATCAAAAGATATTTTTATTATATCATATATATATTCGCTCCATATTATATTTTCAATTTGTTTATCATTATATCCAAAAGATTTTAATATTTGTTTAATAAATTCTGGATCAATGGAATTTAATATTGTTTTACCTTCATTTAACAATTTAATATATAAATCTCTGTCAAATTTTTTTAAATAGTATATATCAAATGTTTCTCTAATATCTCCATAATTTATATAATATCTTATTATATTGTATTCATTATCTTCAATAATATCTTTATTAATATATATATAAGGATGATCTGTCTCTGGATACATCCTTTCAGAGCCAGGTTGGGGTCTTAAAAAAGATGTAGTTCCATCATCATTTGCCTGTCTAGTATCCTTTGGTACTCTTTTAATTGATTCATTTATTCTATTTATTATTAAACTAAAAACTTTCTTTGCTATTTCATAATCTTTTGATATTAATAATATAAAAGCATCTTCATCTGAGCAGTTTAACATTCTTTTAACATTTTTAACTTCTTCTTCAGATATTCCATAGTTTGGTAACTCGTCCGAATGTAATATTCCTTTTAATCCAAATCTTTTTGCAATATCAGCAAATTCAGTTCCTATTCTTCTATTTGGTAATATTTCAAATCCAATCATCCCTTTCATTTTATCAAGTTTTATTCCATATACTCTCGCCCCATTATCTATATTAGTTTTAACTAGTTTTGATTTTGTTTCTTTAAATATTTCAGTTAAATCATATATCTTAACCTTAAATATCATTAAATATAAATTTAAATAAAAAATAAAAAATTATTTTTTACCTTTTGCCCTTGATGCTTTTTCTTTCTTTGCGACCTTTGAAGAATATTTATTTAATAATATTTGTAAGTTATGTATGATATTTTCCAATTCTATTACCCTAAAATTTTCCTTTTCAGTCAATAATGATCCACATTCTTTACATATAAAATCATTTTCATATGCCTCATCGAAAGTATATGCACTTCCACACTCATTACAATAATATAATGTTTTTGGTGTATTTTTAATTTCTTCATTAATTCTATTAATCTCTTTATTAATCAGTAAGCTAAATAATTTTTCTTTATCTTGTATTCTATTTCCCCATCTAAAATCAAATTTTCCATTATTATTTATTATGCTTATTGGATATACTACATTATTTTCCTCTAATATATATAATAGTTTCCTAATTTCTTCCTCCTTTATCTTTAATTGTCTCTTTATTTCTTTTTCTGTAAATTCCTTTTTATCTGCTATATATTCTAATATTCTTAAATAGTTTTCATTGAGCAAGTAGCTCATAATACCTATAAGGTTTTTTGACATTTATAAACATTGTTGATTAACATCATGTTAATAATATTTAATATAACGTTAATGAATATCTATCTCAAAATTTATAAATATTAACTCTATGTTAAATGATGTTAACAATATGTTAATACAGGAACTTGGCAAAATTGTTTTGTATAATATTTGATAGTTCTTCTAGATCTATTTTTCTTATATCTGAAATTAATTTATAAAGATCTTTTAACATATCTGGATGAAGTATAATACCTTTATAATTATATGGACCATCCGATTCTGTTATTATATTTTTTATATTTGCAATCTCTATATATTTTCTATATTTTTCATTTACTATTGTTGCAACATTTATTCCTATAAAATATCCTTTATTAATAATTTCTTCTAGTAATTTTTCATCTCCACTGTACCAATGAAAATATGCCTTTTTAATATCATACTTTATTAAAAGATCATATACATCATTTGAAGCATTTGGAGTATGAAGATTTAGATTTAGATCATATTCTTTTGCTAAATTTAAGAATTTTTCAAAAATCTCTTTCTGTTTTTCAAATGTTTCTGGCTTAAATTTTTTATCTAGTCCAATTTCTCCAAGTATTTTTATTTTACTATCCTTTATTATATCTTCTATTATTTTAAATGTATTTTCATTTATTTTTTCTATATTCCAAGGATGAATTCCAATGGCAGGTATTACATTTTCATTTAATTGAGATAAAACCAAATTTTTTAATGAAGATTCTAAATCTTCAGATACTGATAATATTATTATATCCTTATTTTTTATTATTCTCTTGATTTCTATCTCATTGAATTTATATAGATGACAATGAGAATCAATATATTTCATGTTATATTTAATTGTTTATTTTGATAATATATATTAATTATCGAACAATTATTATTCAATACTATATAATTACTATTATTGCATAAATTCAAATTATCATCTGATACTTCACACCCCCAATTGTATGCATTTGGATAAGAAATCCATGATTGATATAATATTGAATTTTCTGATACTAGGCAAGTATTACTTAAGTTATTTATAGATAAATTGTACTTTGCATATATACATAGATCTTGACAATATTGTGCAATCTGTGATATTTGATATAATTCATTCTGATTTAAGTTCTGATTATTATTTATTGGATATAAAAATGGAGCAATTACAAATCCCAATGCTAATAATATTAATAGTATCAACCCTACTATTATAGTTTCCTTTTTATCCATCAATAAAATTTATTAAAAAGGATTAAAAAATTTAAGGTTTTCTAATTGAATCTCTTAAAGATTTTAATTCCTCTACTGTTTCTCTTAATTCTTTTGTAGATTCAGATATTGCAGGTATCATTGTTCTTATCAATCTATGTAATGCCTGTATTTCTGTTGTTGCTTCTTGCATTCCTTTATCATATTCTTCTAATTTCCTAGTTGCTAAATTATTTATTTCAGTTATTTTATTGTCCAATTTATCAATTTGTTCTTGCATTTTATTAATAAGATATTCTACTTTTTCTTTCCATATTTTTATTTGTGATAATTCATCATGTACTTCATTCAATTTATCTTTTAATATATCATTTATTGTATTGTTTATATATTGTTCAAGTTTTTCATCTATAGCAAAATCACTTTGTCCAAGTTCTGGTTGACTTTGAATTTGTTGTTGTGGTTGTGGAAATTGACTTGGACTTGGAGTTGGTTGTGGAGTTAAGTTCCATGACTGGTTAAATTGGCTTGGAGTGCTTTGTTGTAATGGGATTTGTTGATTTGTTTGACCAAAAGAAAAATTCTGATAATTATTCGATAGAGGATTAATATTATTACTTTGCTGAAATTGATTGAATAGCCCATTATTTTGTGGCATTGGATTATTAAAGTCCTGAAATAAGTTGTCTAAATTCTGTTGGTCATTCTGATCTTTATTACCTTTCTTACTAAATAGACCAAGTAAGCTTCTCATAATTCTTAATAAAAATATTGAATATTATAAATTTAACCTTTCTGATTGTATAGGTTATCAAGATATTCCATAATTTTTTCTTTTACTAATTTATCCAGTTCTTTCTTAGTAACAAAATCAAATGGATTTATGTAATCTAGAATGGAATTTATAATTTTTAATTGATCCGTAGTGGCAAAATTTGATAATTCATCTGTTATTGCCTTTATTTTTATTTCTATATCATTTATTTCTTGTTTTATATCATTTATTTCTTTCTTAATATTTTCTATCTCCAATTTAAAATCATCTAAAGAACTTCTGGTAGTTACATCAATAGTCTGCAATATATTATTGAACATTGAAATTTTCTCTTCTAAATATTTTAATCTCCTGAGTGTCTCTGGATCATTCATAGTAAAACTATTATATTTTAATATATATTAATCTTTATATGCTAAATAATTTACAATATGAAATTAAAATGAATGGAAAAGAAAGAGTATTATATGTAAATGCTAAAAATTATAATAATATTGCTACAATTGAAGATGATCCAAATATAATGGAATATATATTAAATATATTGTCTATAGATCCATTTGTAAATACTATAATAATTGAGCAAGATGAAAATATAGAATATTATGAAGATAGTATAAAAGTATTAAATAGTTTTCTTGATGTATATCTCTCTATTAAAAATAATATATCAGAATATTATAGATATTTATTAACTGGAAATCCATTATATTCAGAAATAAAGACTATAATAGATTATTTGGATAAGGAATATTTGAAAGATCCAATTGGTACATATATATTTATAAAAAGAATGAAAAGAAAATTAATGTCATTATTAAAAAATAATAAGGATTTAGAAAATCAAATATCAAATTTAATATCATTAATAGATAATTTTTTAATAAAATTTGAATCATTACCAATATATAAATATATTAAACCATTTCTAATTGGATATCAAATTGGAAATAGAGAAATATATAGAAGAATATTATTAGGAGATATAAAACCAAAATTTATAGATACAAAATATATAAATAAAATTTCAGAAAGTTATAATATTGTAGATTCTTATAGATTGGATAAAAATACAGAAGTTTTTATATTAAAAAATCCTGAAGAAACAGTTTTTAGATATTATATATTTCCAGAAGAATATAAAATATTCTCTGAAGAAACTTTTTTATCCCATAAGGCAATAGAAATTTTACAAGAATATGAACCTAGAAAGGAAGATTATCTAAATGTAGAAAGATTAAGAGAAATATATAATAATATACTAAATAATATAATAACGAAATTAATGTCTATATATAATGTAAAGATAGATAAAAATAGGTTGGAATTAATTAAGAGTATAATTATTAGATATACAATTGGTTTTGGAATAATAGAAAAGATAGTATTAGATGAAAATTTAGAAGATTTATTTGTAAATCCGCCAGCAGGTATAACTCCAATATATTTACAACATTCTAAATATGAAATGTGTGTTACAAATGTAACTCCAACCAGAAGAGAGGTAGAATCTTGGGCTACAAAATTAAGATTAATATCTGGAAGACCTTTTGATGAAGCAAATCCAGTTTTAGATACAGATTTAGTAATTGGAAATAATATATTATTAAGAGTTGCAGCATTATCACCACCCTTATCTCCTTTTGGATTATCATATATAATTAGAAGGCATAGAAGCAAACCATGGACCTTGCCTTTATTTATAGATAATAAAATGTTAAATTATCAGGCTGCAGGTTTATTATCTTTTTTAGTTGCAAATGGAAGGACAATTTTAATTGCTGGTACAAGAGGTAGTGGTAAAACATCATTATTAACAGCTTTAATGTTAGAAATACCTAAAAAAGTTAGGATAATAACTGTAGAGGATACTTTAGAAATACCTGCAGAATTTTTCAGATCAATAGGATATAATATAGTTCCTATGAAAGTTAGAAGTCCATTTTCATTAAAATCTGGAGAATTATCTGCTGAGGAGGGTTTAAGAGTATCTTTAAGAATGGGGGATAGTGCTATAATTGTTGGAGAAGTTAGATCAAAAGAAGCTTTAACATTGTATGAAGCCATGAGAGTCGGTGCTTTAGCAAATACAGTAATGGGTACTTTACATGCAGAAAGTCCTTACGGAGTATATGATAGAGTTGTAAATGATTTGGGAGTTCCTAAAACATCATTTAAAGCTACAGATATAATAGTAATTGTAAATCCAATTAAAGAACCTTCGGGGTTAAAAAGATATAGAAGAGTATTAAGGATAACTGAAGTAAGAAAATTATGGGATCAAGATCCATTAAGAGAAAGAGGCTTTGTTGATTTAATGGTTTATGATGCAGAAAAGGATAATTTAGAACCAACATTAGAATTAATAAATGGAGATTCTGATATATTAAAAGCTGTTGCATCCAGAATAAGATACTTGTCAAAATCGTGGGAAAGGGTATGGAATATGATAGAAACAATAGGTTTGTCAAAAAAAATATTAGTAGATATAGCAAGAGAAAAAAATAGGAAAGATATTTTAGAAGCAGATTTTGTTTCTACATATAATGAAGTGTTTTATCAATATGTAGACAAAAGTATTAAGGAATATAATGAAATTGTAAAGGAATATATATTAGATAATATGAAGAAATGGATATATCAGAAGTTGAGTTAAATAGATTAGATACTCAGAATTTAGAAAGTAAATTAAAATTATATAAATATTTTTATTTTGGTAATAAATTAAAATATTATGAAAAAATTGTTAAAACATTTGGAAATATAATAAAAGTCAAATCGAATAATAATAAAAGAAGAAATTTTGAAAAGATAAATGAAGAATTATCTTTAGATGTAAATATTGATCAAATAGATTCAGCAGCAATATTTTTTCTAATATTGTTTATCTTTATAGGAATAATTTCGTCAATAATAATATCTCCTTTATATTTTCTACTATTTATTTCTTTTGGTGTATTATCATACATATTGATTGATTTTTACTATATTGTTTTATATAATAATTTAAATAACAAGAAGAAATCTCAATTAATAAGTCTATTATTACTGTTAGCTATTAAATTAAGACAAAATCCAAATGTAGAGCAAGCACTTTTATTTGCTGCAAAAAATATTAACTTGCCATTAAAATTAGATTTGCTAAGATTGTTAAGAGATATATATAATAGAAAATATATTTCTGCATCAGAAGCTCTAATAGAATATTCAAGATTCTGGGAAAAAAATTCAAAATTCTTTTATACTGGTATTATGCTTATATTAAGTGCTTTATATGATCCTGATAAAGATAGGAGGAATTTCCAGATAGATAAATCTATAGAAGAGGCTTTGGAAGAATTGTTAAATGAACTATATGAATTTTCTAGGGATATAAGATCTACAATAAATCTTGTATCTATGTTGGGTATAACTTTACCAGTTATGCTATTAACAGTATTTCCTCTTGCATCAATATTCTTAGGAAATATATTTAGTCCTTTTATTTTATTTATATTATTTGATATTTTAATACCATTTCTAGCATTTTTTGCAACTAGCTATTCAATTTCCTCAAAAATTATTAATGTTTTTTCAAATGATGATATATATCTATTTTATTATTTAAAGAGAGAAGATTTAAAAAATAAGTTAATATCAATAGCCAGTGGACTTTCAGTAAGTATATTACTGTTTTTTATAATCTTTTTTGTAATATATCAATATTTATATAAATTTGATATTTCAGGAATATTATTATCAGAATTTTTAATATTTTTAATAGGTTTATCTATTGTATTAATTGATTTTATTTACTATTCTCATTATAAAGATTTATATAAAAGTTTAGAAAAAATAGGAACAGATTTACCACCATTTTTATTATCTTTAAGTTCTGCATTAAATGAAGGTTATCCACTTGAAAAGGCTATGGTATATGTTTACCCTAAATATAAAGGTAGCCCAATTGGGAGTTTTATATCGAAAGTATATCAAAATTTAAGGGCGGGTTTATCATTTTATGATTCAATATTTGATATTAGATATGGAGCTCTATCTAAAATTCCATCATCTCAATTGAGAGCTACAATGGAATTACTATATGAAGCCAGTAGTCAATCTCCTTCCGAAGCTGCCGTTATAACAGGTATAATTGCAAAATATTTTTTATTAATGTCAAAAGTAAAAGAAAGAATTAAGGATCTTGTGGCAGAAGATTTATCTCAATTAAAATCTTTATTAAGAATTTTAGCTCCAATTATTTTAGGAATAGTGGGTGCAGTTAGTGTAATGGTTACAGAGATTTTATATAAACTATCTCTTCAATTTAGTCAAATATCAAATTTAACTTCATCTAGTTCCAATGTTTCTCAATATATAAATTCATTACCAAATGTTATATTTAATATATTTAACTTAAATTCTATCATATCTCCAGCTTCAATGATAATTATAATTGGAATATTTGATGTGGCAATAGCCTTTGTAATTATATATGCAATTAATAGTATAGAAAATAGCGGAGATAAATTGGGATTCTATTACTATTTGTATAAATATTATATAATAAATATAACAATATTCTTTATATTTTCTACATTATCTACAATAGGATTATATATGTTCGTACAGGGAATATTAAGTATTAACAACTTTATCTAAATTTTTTATTATAATATCAATTGTTATGCCATTTATATTATTATCTATTATATCATCAATCAATCTTGGACATGCTGAAAAAATCCAGAAATCTATATATGGAAAATTCAATAATTGTAAAGTATCAATTATATCTCCAATAAATAAGTATACATTTTTTCCGGATTTTTCCAATTTATCTTTAACCTTTAATGTTTCTAAATAATAATATTGTCCAGGCTTTATAGATAATATTATTCCAATATTCTTTGAATTTTTTATTTTATTTAATAAAAATTCTATAATTCTATCGAAATTATAATCTGGTTCATAAACTTTTATTTCTCCATACATAGGGTCATAAACAATTACTCTTTTCTTTAATTTTCTTATAATATTTTCTGCATGAAATTTCCCATTTCCAATTAATAATACTGTATCTATATCATTTATATTTGCAGGTTCTGAGTAACATCCTAGAACATTTATTCCATATAATCCTTCTTTTAATGTTATTTCATAATCTTTCTTTAATATTTCATATATTTTTTTAGCATATTCAGAATATTGAGTTAAAGATACTAGAGCAAATTTTCTTGGTAAATATTTTTTTAATTCATCCAAATTTTTAATTTCTTTTAATTTATATTTTGTTGGTATATTTATTATATCCATCAAACTTATAATTTAAGAAATAAATAAAAATCTAATGATAGATGTTATAAATGCAAAAAAACTTGCAGAAAAATACAAGAAATTATATGGAAAATCTATAATATTAAAAAAGGATATAAATGGGTATACTCCTCCATCAAATTTAATTAGTTCAATAAATTATCCAAAACTATCTTTAGGTATATTGACATCTTATAATGAAAAAATAGAATTATATGATAACCCAATATATTGGGCAAAGAATAATATAGATGTTGAAGAAATTATAAAGAGTAGAATAAGTTTAATAAATGCAAAGAAAGTTGTAGATGCAAATTTACCAGGAAAAAATGATAAATTATATAATGAAGTTTTAGATTCTATGTTATCAGTTAAATCAATAAATTTAGAAATACATCTAAATAAAATAAGTGAAAATATGAGAATTTCGAAGATAATTGGTTTATATGGATATTCTGGAATAATAGATAGAATAAAAATAAATGAAAATCCAAAAATACCAAAAGAAATATATAAAATAGAAGAAATGAAGGCAGAAGATTCCATATACTATTTATATAAATCTGGAATGTCTGATTATTATTTATCAAGATTGTTTTCAATGGGTTTCTTTGGATATAAAATAAATAGAAAATTAGTCCCAAGTAAGTGGGCAATAACTGCAGTTCATGAAATTTTAGAGAAAAAAATAAAGGAAGAAATAAAAGATTATTCTAAAATTAACGATAAATATTATTTATTTTATTATTCTCTATATGGGAATGATTTTTATGGAGTATTTTTTCCAGGTAATGGAAATTGTGAATTAATAGAAACATTAATACCAGGTTCTGTATATAATTTAAACTCTAAATATAGTATAATTGGTAGAGATGACGAATCTGGAGGTTATAGTGCTCTAAAATTATCTTTTGCAGAATTTATGAGAAATTATAAGATGATTGGAAATTTAGTTGTATTTAGATTTGTAACAAGAGAATATAAAGTTCCTTTAGGTGTTTGGGTTGTTAGAGAAGGGACAAAGTATATGCTAAATAATTTAGTAGAAAAATTTGATAATTATAATGAACTAATATCATATTTAAACAATAAATTTATGAATAAATATAATGTTTCTGTATATAAATTAAAAAAATATAGCAATTTATTAAAGCAAAAATCAATTTTTAATTTTATTTAAATAATATTTTGTTATTTTATCTCCATAATAATGTATATTTTCTATTATTTTTCCTTTTTCCATTTTTATAGCATCATTACTATCATATAATGCTCTTCCAATTGCCAATAATTTATTGTCTTCAGATATTATTAATATTATTTCATCTTTTTTGAAATCTGAAAATTCAATTATTCCAGGTCTAAATATATCAGCACCATTTAATATTTTTTCTTTTGCTCCAATATTTACTTTAATATAATTCATATTTGTTTCACATTCATTTATCAAAAATATTGTTGGATATATTTTATTATCTTTTATAAATGCTATTGGGATATTATTATATATATAAATATTATTTTCTTCATCTAAAAAGATGTTTTCGTTTTTTAATTTTTCGCATTCTATTTTATAATTATTTTTTAATATCTCAATCAAATTTTTTCTAGATTTTTTATCTAAACTTTTCATAGAAATATATATAAGTATTTAATTTAAAAATTAATAATGGTTAACTTCGATTACAAAACGCCAAATTTGTTGGAAATAATATTGCTGGTAGGATTTTTTATTAATATGATATTAGGATATCTTTTATTATTTAAGAGCATAGAACTACCAATCGCATTACAAAGTTCAGCTGCTATGGTTATAGCAGCTTTATTTACATGGTTGGGGGTATTATGGTTAGCAGTAATTGCAATATTAATAGAATATACTAGAAAAGATATAATAGAATTAAAGGAAAAGCTTGAAAAGAATAAATAATTATATTTTTAATTTTAATTCAATAATATCTTTATCTTCTAATTTATAATTTAATCCAGCTCTTATAGCTTTATTTTCTCTAATTATCTTTGCATATCTAAATTTATCTATCCATTTTTTATTTATTTTTTCAATAAAATCTTTTACAGTAGATTCCTTATTTAATATTATACAATGATCTGAATCTATTGGTTTTATCCTTATTAAATTTAGATCTTTAATTATATTTTCTAATATTTCTTGTAAATTTACATCTTTAAAGTCATCAAATTTATTATATATTATTTTATATTTATTATTTGGAATTGTACTAAATTCAATTATTCCTTCGGAAAATTTATTTATTCTTTCCAATTGTTCCTTTATATCTCTTTTTTCATCCAATATTAATATATAATAATCAGATAATGATAAAATTGATCTAAACTTTCTTTCAAATGTAGATGGTATTTCAACAAATTGATAATATACACAATTATAAAATATTGTACCAATTGCTGGATTTATTGTAGAAAAAGGTATTTCACTTACTTCAACATTTGCATTTGTAAATTTCCTTAAAAAATAACTTTTTCCAGAATTTTCTATTCCCAATATACTTATTAAAATATCACCAGATTTTTCTATTAATTTTATACTACTCCCACCTTTTTTATATTTACCTTCTTCAATTATCTTTTCATATTCAGATATTTTTTTATTTATCCATGCAATTAAATGTTCAGATCCTTTATGTTTTGGGGCAGTTCTTAACATTTCATATAAATATTTTAATTTTTCTTCAGGAGTTTTAGCATTTTCATATTTTTCTTTGGCAGCATAAAATTCTGCCCCAGCATTTGTTACCATATTATATGTAATCTTTTATTTGAATAAAAAATTACTGGTATATGTAATTTCTTTAATATCATCCTTAAATTTTTATCTAGTGTACATACAATGAATTTATCAGATAATGCAGTTTTTATTATAAGTCTATCCGTTTTTTCATAATTTTCTTTTGTCTCTATAATATTTATATTATTCTTTTTTATATATTCTAATACTAAATTATATATTTTTTTCCATTTTTCTGATTTTGAACTATTTATCTTATTTTCAATTTCAATAATATTTTTTCTTAATGTATAAAAACCTTCATATTCAATATTATTTTTCATTAAAAAATCTTTTAATTCATTTATTACATCAAAATTTTCATAAAATGGGATAAAGAATATGTTTGTATCAATCAATATTTTATATTTCATAATAGTTTACCAATTGCAAATATCTTCCATCTTTTATTAATATTTCTTAATATTATCACTTTATCATCTTTATATCCTAAAACTGGTTTATTTAATTTTATAGTAATTACATTCCCTTTTTCTATGTTTTTTACAATCCCATCAGAAATTACATTATATAACCCTACAATTACTGTTTCTCCCTTTTGAATTTTCTCATTTTCATTAAATAATTCTTTTATTACTTCATATTTTATCTTTATTTCATCATATTGTGGAGGTAATTTATTTGTATATCCAGCAATTTGACCTGCTAATGTATCATCTTTTGTAACTGAAGGATCTAAAGTTGTTCCAATTCCAGCAGTTCCCCTTGGTAATATTTCTTCTACATCATAATTACCTTGTTTTAATGAAACTATTTTTGTTTTTATAGGAATCCATTTATTATTAATAAATAATCCAGGCCTTATTTCTATTTCATCATTTAATTTTAATTTACCTTTTAATAAACTTCCACCCAAAACTCCTCCAACCAATTTTTCTATATCTGTACCAGGTTTATTTACATCAAAAGATCTCGATATTAAAAATATTGGATCTGAACTTTCATCTTTTTCAGGTTTTGGTAAATTAACCAATTCTTCTAATAAATAATTTATATTTATATTATTTATTGCAGAGATTGGGATAATTTTTACTTTATTTTTATCAATATTTAGTCTATCTAGTAAATTTAATATTTCTTGATAATTTTTCATTGCTTCATCTTTTGTTACAAGATCAATTTTATTTTGTACAATTATTAATGGTTTATTTCCTAAATATTTAAATGCTACTAAATGTTCTAATGTCTGTGGCTGTGGTACTGGCTCATTAGCAGCAATAACTAATATAGCAGCATCAACAATTGCAGCACCAGTTAACATTACCATTAATAAACTCTCATGACCGGGTGCATCTACAATAGATATTTTTCTAATTGGTTTATTTTCTTTATTACATATTGGACATATTTTTTCTGTAAAATATCCATGTTCTTCACATTTATATATTGTAAAATCAGCATATCCTAACTTTATTGTTAATCCTCTTTTTATTTCTTCAGAATGTTTTGACAACCACTGACCTGTTAATGATTTTGCTAATGTTGTTTTTCCATGATCAACATGTCCTAATATTATTATTGATAGATCAGGATATATTATATCATCCATTCACTTATTTTTAATAAAAAAGTTAAAAAATAATAATTTTTATATAAATCTATATATTGTTTTATCTCCTTGATCTAATAAATCTATACCAACTTTTCTGAGTTCTTCTCTTATTTTATCAGATAATTCATAATTTTTATTCTTTCTTAATTCATTTCTAATATCTATTATTATATTTAATAAAATATTTGTTAAATTTTCTTTACTTTCTTTTCCATAAAATATATCCTCCCATAATCCATAAACTCTTGAAGCAATATTATAGAAATTATATGAAGTAAGATATAATGTAAATGTTTCAGATCCAATAACATTTTTATTTATATAATTTGTTGCTTCTAATAGTATTCTTGTAGCTTCTCTTGTATTAAAATCATCTTTTATATTATTTATAAACTCTTTTTCATAATTTAATAATTCTTTCCATATTTTTATTTTATTATCATCTAAATAAAATGTTCTATCCAAACTATTTATTTCATTTACAATTGTTTTGATTGTTGAAGTTATATATCTATAATTTTCTTTTGCTTGATTTATACTTTCTTCATTTATATCAATCGGTTCTCTATAATGATAAGATCCAATATAAAATCTTGTTATATCTTCTCCATATTTATCTAAAAATTCTTTTGCAGGTATTATATTTCCTAAACTCTTACTCATCTTTTCTCCTTTAATTTTTATAAATCCAAAATGTAACCAATATTTTACCCAAGGATGTGTATTAAATCTAGCCTCTGATTGTGCAATTTCATTTTCATGATGTGGAAATATTAAATCTTGACCTCCAGAATGTATATCAAATTGTGGTCCTAAATATTTTGATGACATTGTAGAACATTCAATATGCCAACCAGGTCTTCCCTCTCCAATTTCTGTATTCCAGTATGGTTCATCTTCTTTTTTAAATTTCCATAATGCAAAATCATATGGATGTTTTTTATCTTCTAAAAATTCTGTTTCTTGTTCCCATTGTTCTTTTTTTGTTCCAGACAATTGTCCATAATATTGATATTTATCTATATCATAATATATACTATATTTTCCTTTGTATGCATATCCTTTATTTATTAAATCTTTTATAAAATCTACAATATCATTAATATGTGTTGTAACCCTTGGATTTATATAAAATGGTAAATTATTTAATCTTTTTATTTGTTCTAAATGATATTTTATATACTCTTCAGGTATTTTTTGCCAATCATTTAATAAATTTAATTCTCTTGCTCTCTTTATTATTTTGTCATCTATATCTGTAAAATTGCTAATTGCTATATCTATATATCCAAAATATCTAAATATTCTTCTTATAATATCTAAAGAAATTTCTGACCTTAAATGACCTATATGTGATGTATCGTATGGTGTTATCCCACAATGATATATTTTTACAAAAGGATATTCTATTGGTTCAAATATTTCTTTTTTCTTTGTTAATGTGTTATATATATAAATTACACCGATTGTTGTCCATTTCAAATAATTATAAAAATATATTTAAAAAGATATTTTGAATATTATAAAAATGAATAATATTTTTAAGGATATGATAAAAAGTAAAATTGGAATTGCTTTAATTATAATATTTTTTATAATTGGTTATTTTTATATTAAATCAATATATTTAGGTTTATTATTAGCATCAATTTATATAAAAATCTTTGCATGTTTATATGTAATTTTATTTTCTTTAAATTTTGCTTTAATATCTTTTATGATAGTTAATTATAGGAAATTTTATGCAGGAAATATTTTATCTTTTATTTCTGCAATATTTGGTTTTGCTGGATTTCAGGCATGTTTGGTTGGATGTAGTACAGGTTCTTTTGCTATTATAGTTGCAACACTTGCTCCAATATTTAGGTTGAATATATTTGAATTTGGAGAAATTCTATTAATTGTTAGTGATATTTTATTTATAGTTAATTTAATATTTTTGTTGGGATTAAATAAAAGAAAGGATATTAAAAAATTAAAGATTTCAAAAAATAATAAAGAAGATTTAAATTGTCGTGAATGTTGATTTAATAATTGATTTAGAATAAATAAAATAATTCTATTAATATAGTAAATCTCCTAAAAATTGATTTAATTTAATACATAAAAAGTTCTTTATATTACTAATTTTTTTATTTTGTTTTGTAAATATGTTTTCTTATATTTTAAAATTTTAGAAGATATAAAATAAAATACGCGGCGGTGCCCGAGCGGTCAAAGGGGGTCGGTTGAGGTCCGATTGGATAAGATCCGCCAGGGGTTCAAATCCCCTCCGCCGCAT